>ERZ795053.1028-NODE-1028-length-35768-cov-14.322152_pt1 | contig 35768 bp, 29 predicted proteins | sample MGYA00375137_ERZ795053 | MGnify/ENA primary metagenome ERZ795053 (study PRJEB30182, sample SAMN05720284) | activated sludge metagenome | isolation source: Anaerobic digester | place: Hong Kong | collected 2014-12-17 ...
TGTTGTCGTCGTCACTGGCTTAGCTCATCACGTAAACTGAGGGACACCACCCATATTCGGATAATTTCAGGGTCGTAAAACATTTCGAGTCGGATCGCTTAATGAAAAATTTGCTGGCTACTGATTGTTAATCAATGTAACTGATTATATATAAAGTTTTTTTGATAAATCGACTACATGGATTTTCTTGACAGTATAGGGTAACCCTTCCTATAGTTTAGTGGTAGAAAGTGGGGGGAAGTGGGGCGCACGGGCGCCTAGGCGGGTGAGAGGGATGGGCGTATTTCGGGGTATCACTCCACTATCGCTGGATGCCAAGGGCCGGTTGTCGATGCCGGTTCGCTACCGTCAATCTCTGCTGGATGCAGCCGAAGGTCGATTGATTCTGACGGTGGATATCGATCGTTGCCTGTTGCTGTATCCATTGCTGGCCTGGGAAGACGTTGAGCGTAAGCTCCTTCAGCTCTCAAGCACCCACCCGCGCGCCCGTGCCCTGAAACGACTGCTGTTGGGGCATGCTGAGGAATGCGGTATGGACGCCAGCGGCCGAATTCTGTTGCCAGGGCCATTGCGGGAATTTGCCCATCTGGATAAGCGGGTCGTGTTGGTGGGGCAAGGTAACAAATTTGAAATCTGGGATGAACCCGCCTGGAATACCTGGCGCGAGATGCTGTTAGCGGGGGGTGGAGATGATGGCAACGAACCGTTGCCAGATCTGGATTCACTGGCGTTCTGAGGCGTGAATACCACCGGAGAACGGCTGCATCGTCCGGTCCTGTTGACCGAGACGCTGGAAGCCCTGGCAATCCTGCCTGACGGGCGCTACGTGGATGGCGCCTTTGGCCGGGGCGGTCATACGGAGGCCATTCTGGAGCAGCTGGGTCCGGATGGACAATTGCTGGCCCTGGACCGGGATCCCGCGGCGGAAGAGTACGCATACCTCCGTTTTGGCAAGGATCGCCGACTGATCTTCGCGCGGCGCCCCTTCAGCCAGTTGGTTGAAGTGGTGGCTGAACGGGGGTGGATCGGTCGGGTAAACGGCATCCTGTTTGACCTCGGCGTATCGTCACCGCAGCTGGACGACCCAGCGCGCGGCTTCAGCTTTACCCGCGATGGGCCGCTGGACATGCGCATGGACCCGACGAGTGGCTATAGCGCGGCGGAATGGTTGGCGTGCGTCACGGAAGCTGAACTGGCGCAAGTATTGGCGCAATTTGGCGAGGAGCGGTTTCACCGACGCATTGCTCGCGAGATTATCGCCGCCCGTCAGCAGTCGCCGATTACGACGACAGGGCGTTTGGCCAGGATTGTTGCAGCGGCGGTCCCGACCCGCGAACCCGGCAAGCATCCGGCGACGCGCGTTTTTCAGGCGATACGGATTGTGGTTAATGACGAATTAAGGGAGTTATCGACAGCCTTGCCGCAGACGGTGCGGATTCTGGTGCCGGGTGGACGATTGGCAGTGATCAGTTTTCATTCGCTGGAGGATCGATTGGTTAAGCAATTCATGCGGGAACAGGCGCATGGGCGGGAATGGCCGCTCGATTTGCCGGTCACCGGCGAGCCGGAAGGCAAAACTTTGCGGTTGGTGGGGCGACCCTTGCGGCCCGGCAAGGTCGAGGCGGCGGCCAATCCACGCGCGCGCAGCGCGCTCCTGCGCGTGGCGGAGCGACTGGCATGATCAGTCCATTCAGTCAGATTGTGTTATTGACTGGCGCCGTGTTCGCTTCTGGAGTGGGTGTGGTTTACACGCAACATACGAACCGGCAACTATTCATTCAACTTCAGAAACTGCAAGGGGAACGGGATCAGCTGGAGATCGAATGGGAATTGTTGCAGCTCGAGCAAAGCACGCTGGTGACCGATATCGCTGTGGAAGATGCAGCGCATACCCGGTTGAACATGCGGATCCCGGACCCAGGTGAAGTTTTATATATCGCGCCCTATGAACCCAATCAACCGAAGCGCCCAAATGAAACGGGCAAAAAATAGCGTCTTTAATCGCTCTGGAAGCCGGATGCCCAGAGTTCTTTCAGGAGAAACTCTGTTCCGGATGATGACCCGCGCCGGACTGGTTTTGAGTTTATTAGCGCTGGCGACCGGGGGCATTTTTGCGCGTGCGGCTTACTTGCAACTGTTCCACAAGGATTTTCTGCAGGGGCAGGGCGATGAGCGCTTCCTGCGAGTCGTCGAGGCGCCCGCCCACCGGGGCATGATCGTCGACCGTAATGGCGAACCGCTGGCAGTGAGTTCACCGGTGGATTCCATTTGGGCGGAACCGAAGGATTTTCTCGAGCAGCGCGCCCGCTGGCCACAACTGGCAGCGGCGTTAGGGATGACGACAGGCGATCTGGAGAAAAAACTGGCACCGGATATTGAACGACAGCAGACCAATGAAAAACCGCGCCAGTTTGTTTATCTGCGCCGGCATCTGGCGCCTGACGAGGCGCAGCGCATTCTGCAACTCAACATTCCTGGAGTCTATGCGCAGCGCGAATACCGCCGTTTCTACCCCGACGCCGAAGTGACTTCACATCTCTTAGGATTTACCGATATCGACGACGTGGGGCAGGAGGGTTTGGAAAAAGCCTTTGACGCTCAGTTGCGAGGCATTCCTGGCCAAAAGCGAGTCATCAAGGATCGACTGGGGCGGATTGTCGAGGATGTCGAGAACATCCGGTCGCCGCAACCGGGCCAGAAACTGACGTTGAGCATCGACCGGCGTTTGCAGTACCAGGCGTATCGCGCCCTCAAGGAAACCGTTGTCGAGCATAACGCCAGCGCTGGTTCCGCAGTGATCGTGGACGTGAAGACCGGAGAAATTCTGGCGATGGTCGATCAACCGGCCGGCAACCCCAACAATCGCGCCGATCTCAAGAGTAGTTTATTGCGCAACCGGGCGGTTACGGACGCTTATGAACCGGGATCAACCATCAAGCCCTTTACCATCGCGATGGCCCTGGAGAGTGGTAAATGGACGCCGACCAGTCTGGTCGATACGCGGGGTCCATTGCGGATTGGCCGCTTTGCGGTGCGCGATGTCCATAATTACGGAACTCTCGATGTGACCCACATCATCAGCAAATCCAGCAATATCGGCACCACCAAGATCGCCCTGTCGCTGCCGGCGGAACGATTGTGGAAAGTGTTTAAGGATGTTGGCTTTGGCGCGCTGACCGGTTTGGGGCTAGTTGGCGAACAGCCGGGCGTACTGCGCCATCCGAGTAAGTGGGGCGGCGAAATCGGCCATGCCAACCACTCTTTCGGGTATGGCCTGTCGGTTAATATGCTGCAATTGGCTCAGGCTTATACCGTACTGGCGGCGGATGGCGTCCGCCGACCGTTGACCATTCTCAAGCGCGAGAAGCCGCTTGATCCAGCCGATGAACGGCGGGTGCTGTCGGCCAAGGCCACACAACAAGTGCGAGTGATGCTGGAGCAAGCGGTAACGACTCACGGCACCGGTGCCAAGGCCGATGTCCCTGGCTATCGGGTGGCGGGCAAGACCGGCACGGTGCATAAGATTGTCAACGGTCGCTATGCCAAACACCGCTATTTTTCGCTGTTTGCCGGGATGGTTCCAGCCAGCGATCCCCGGCTGGTGATGGTCATCATCGTGGATGAACCTAAGGGAGGCGCGTACTACGGCGGCGCAGTGGCGGCGCCGGTGTTCGGTCGAACCATGGGCGGCGTGCTGCGCATTTTGAACATCACGCCGGATGATATGCCGACCATGAAAATCGCTGGGACGGATCAACCCGTAGCAAGGACGACCCCATGAGCCGCTTGACTTCGCTGACATTGGGCGAATTGCTGACGGGGTTTGTCGAGACGCCAGCGTCATGGGCTGACCAGCGCGTGGCCGGTTTAGCGACTGATAGTCGGTTTGTCCATCTGGGAGAGGTGTTTTTCGCAGTGCGCGGCGGACAGCGTCATGGCCTGGAGTTCCTGGAGACAGTACGTTCCGCCGGGGCGCTGGCGGTGCTTTGGGAACCGCCCTGGGATGAGGTATTGCTGGTAGACGATTCGTTACTGCTGCTGGCCGTGCCTGAACTGCGACGGAAACTAGGCCGGATCGCCAGCCGGTTTTACGGTGAACCCTCCCGGCATATCCCCGTGGTAGGCATTACCGGCACTGACGGCAAAACCTCCTGCGCACATTTTCTTGCCCAGGCGCTGAGCGATGCTGAAACCGGACCCTGCGGTATTTTGGGTACAGTCGGCGGTGGCGTTTACGGTCAGACGCAACCTTTGACGCATACCACGCCGGAAGTGCTGACAGTGCAGTGCTGGTTGGCGGAGCTGGTCGCAACTGGTCGACGCCATGCGGTTATGGAAGTCTCTTCCCACGCGCTGGATCAGGGCCGAGTGAACGGCGTCGAGTTCGCCGTGGCGGTGCTGACTCAGTTGAGTCGTGATCATCTCGATTACCACGGGACGCTGGAAGCTTACGCCGCCGCCAAGCGCCGGTTGTTCGTTGAACATCAACCGGCCTGGGCGGTGGTGAATGGCGATGATGCTTTTGGTCGGGAACTGGCGCTGGAGGCGCGGGCGCGCAGCGGAATCATTGTTTATGGTCTCGGCGTGCGTCCGGCCTCGGTCGAGCGCTTTGTTTGGGGCGAGCATCTGGAACTGACGGCCAACGGCTTACGTCTGCAAATCCATTCATCCTGGGGCGATGGCGAGTTGCAGGCAGGATTGCTGGGCCGGTTCAACGCCAGCAATCTGCTGGCGAGCCTGGCCACGCTGCTGGCGCTGGACCTACCCTTCGCCGAGGCGCTGGCGCGGCTGGCGCGGACCGAAACTGCGCCGGGGCGGATGGAACGATTGGGCGGTCAGGACGGCCAGCCGCTGATCGCGATCGACTACGCCCACACGCCATATGCCCTGGAACAAACCTTGCGCGCCTTGCGCGAGCATGGCGGTCGTAACCGGTTGTGGTGCGTATTCGGCTGCGGCGGCGACCGCGATTCCGGCAAGCGGCCCTTGATGGGCGCGGCGGCTGAACAGTGGGCGGATCGGGTGATCGTGACGAACGATAACCCACGCACTGAAGACCCGGCGCGTATCGTCGCGGACATTCTGGCCGGGATGCAGCATCCCTCTGCGGCCCTGGTCATCCATGATCGGCGCGCTGCGATTCACCGGGGGCTGGCTGAGGCGGGAGCCGGCGACATCGTGCTGATCACCGGCAAGGGTCATGAAGACTATCAAATTATTGGCGGCGAGCGCTTGCCGTTCAGCGATCAGGCGGTGGTGTGTGAATCTTTGTATGCAACCGAGCGCGAGGCCGCCTAAGTGACTGACATTTTTTCACCATTGCGCTTGCGGGAGGCGGCGGAACTGCTGAATGGGCGGTTAACCGGCGACGATTTAGCTTTTTCCGGAGTCAGCACCGACACTCGCCAGTTACCCTCCGGCGCATTGTTTGTCGCGCTGACCGGGCCAAATTTCGACGGCCATGATTTTGTTTCCACTGCTCGTGAGCGGGGTGCCTGCGCAGCGCTGGTCAGCCGTCCAGTGGTGGACTCATTGCCCCAGATGCAAGTCGCCGACACTCGGTTAGCACTCGGGCAACTGGCGGCGGCGTGGCGTTCCCGGTTTACGCAACCCCTGATCGCATTAACCGGCAGCAATGGCAAGACCACGCTCAAGGAAATGATCGCCGCTATTTTGCGGGTGCGCGGGCCGACCCTGGCGACCGAGGGCAATCTGAATAACGACATCGGCGTTCCCCTGACCCTGTTGCGTTTGCAAGGAGAACACGCTTACGCGGTGATTGAAATGGGCGCTAATCATCACGGCGAAATCGCCTACCTGACCGGATTAGCCCGGCCAGATGTGGCGATTATTAATAATGCCGGCCCCTGCCATTTGGAGGGTTTTGGCGATATCGCTGGCGTGGCGCGCGGCAAGAGCGAGATTTTTCAGGGACTGGGCACAGACGGTGTAGCGATCATCAATCGTGATGATCCTTATGCGAATTACTGGCTGGATTTGAATACAGGACGGCAGGTCATCGATTTTGGACTGGATCAAACAGCCGTGGTGCGTGGGCGGATTCTGGATGCGGCGACGGCGCGCTTTCAATTGACCACGCCTGCAGGTGAGACCGAGATTCATTTGCCGATACCCGGCGCGCATAACATCCGTAATGCCTTGGCGGCGGCGGCGGCGGCACTGGCGGTGGGCGCGACCCTGGATGAGATGCGTCAGGGTTTGGAAGAGTTGCAGGGCGTTAGCGGCCGGATGCAGCGTTTGCGCGGCCAGCATGGCGGCGTGGTGATTCATGACGCCTACAATGCCAATCCCGCCTCGCTCGCGGCGGCGTTGCAGGCGATCGGCGCTGAACCCGGCAACAAATGGCTGGTGCTGGGCGATATGCGGGAATTAGGTCCAGCAGCGGAGGCGTTGCACGCGCAATCCGGACAGGATGCCCGCGCGGCAGGGTTCAAGAAAATGTATGCGCTGGGCGAGTATAGCCGGGCGGCGGTCGATGCCTTCGGCGTGGGCGGAGCGCATTTTACAACGGTGGAGACGCTGATCGCGGAACTGGATCGCGCGCTCCAAAATGAAGACGAAGCGCCAGTGGTGCTGGTAAAGGGTTCACGGGGGATGCGAATGGAACGGGTAGTCATGGCGCTGGCAGCGCCGGGTGAATACAGGGAACAGGGGGGACACGGCTGATGCTGGTCTTGCTCACCGAGTGGCTGACAGAAAATATCTATACCGGTTTCAATGTTTTTCAGTATCTGACCTTACGGGGGATTCTCGGTACGCTGACAGCGCTGTTCATTTCCCTGATCATCGGGCCGGCCATGATCCGGCGCTTGAGCCGTTATCAGATCGGCCAGCACATCCGCGAGGACGGACCCAAGAGCCACTTTTCCAAGGCAGGCACGCCGACCATGGGTGGGGCGCTGATTTTGGTGGCCATCGCGGTGGCGACGTTGCTCTGGGCGGATCCGCGCAACCGCTACGTCTGGATTGTGCTGCTGACCACGCTGACCTTCGGCGCAATTGGCTGGGCGGATGATTACAAGAAGTTAATTCTTCGCAACTCCAAAGGCTTGTCAGCGCGCACTAAATATTCCTGGCAATCCTGCGTCGGCTTGTCGGCGGCGTTGTTGCTGTATTTCACTGCGCAGACTCCGGTGGAAACCGATTTGATCGTCCCTTTTTTCAAGAGCGTGGCGGTTAATCTCAGCTGGCTGTTCATCCCGCTGACTTACTTCGTGATCGTCGGCTCCAGTAATGCCGTCAATCTCACCGACGGTCTGGATGGCCTGGCGATTGTGCCGACCACGATGGTGGCCGGGGCGCTGGCGGTCTTTTGCTATGCCTCGGGTAACCGGATTTTCGCCGAATATCTGGGAATTCCGCATGTACCAGGCGTTGGCGAACTCATGGTGTTCTGTGGAGCGCTGGTGGGCGCCGGATTGGGATTTCTCTGGTTCAACGCCTATCCAGCCCAAGTGTTCATGGGTGATGTTGGCGCACTAGCATTGGGCGCAGCGCTGGGTGTGGTCGCGGTGGCGGTGCGTCAGGAACTGGTGCTGTTTGTAATGGGCGGGGTGTTTGTCATGGAGACGGTGTCAGTGATCCTGCAAGTCGCCTCGTTTAAGCTCACCGGTCGGCGCATCTTCCGCATGGCGCCTTTGCATCACCATTTCGAGCTGGAAGGTTGGCCGGAACCTCGGGTGATCGTTCGCTTCTGGATTATCACCATTGTGCTGGTGCTATTTGGGCTGGCGACGCTGAAAGTTCGATAGCGCCTTAAAACTCAAAACTTGAAGTTTTTATCCATGTTGCAACTGGACGGAATGACCCTAGTGGTTGGACTCGGCAAGAGCGGTTTGTCGATGACGCGGGCGCTACAGGCGTTGGACGCATCGTTCGCCGTGGCCGACAGCCGGGTTGCTCCTCCCGGTCTGGCTGCTTTTCAGACAACGTTTCCCAAGGCCCCCTGCCATCTTGGAGACTTCGATCCAGCGCTGTTTGCTCAAGCGACGCGGTTGCTGGTTAGTCCCGGCGTCTCGGTGAAAACACCGGTCATTGCTGAAGCGGCGGCGCGCGGCGCGCCCGTTTGGGGAGACATCGAATTACTGGCGCGTTTGACCGATGCGCCCATCGCGGCGATTACCGGCTCCAATGGCAAGAGCACCGTGACGACTCTGCTGGGCTTGATGGCCGAACGGGCCGGGGTGCGGGCGTCGGTGGGCGGCAATCTTGGAACGCCAGCGCTGGATTTGTGGTTAGAGACGGGTCGACCTGAATTATATGTGCTGGAGTTGTCCAGCTTTCAACTGGAGACGACGCATAGTCTGAATGCGCATGTGGCGACGGTGCTGAATATCAGTCCCGATCACCTGGATCGCTACGACAGTCTGGACGATTACATCGCCGCCAAGCAGCGGATTTTTCGGGGCCATGGCGCGATGGTGATGAATGCCGATGATCCGGTGGTCATGACGATGATGGAGCCGGGTCGTAAGAAAGTGTGCTTCACGTTGGAAGAACCGGATGAAGGCGGCTTTGGTCTGCGCCGGGCGAGCGGCGAGACCTGGCTGGCTTGCGGTCAGGAACTGTGGATTGAAGCGTCGGCGTTAAAAATCAGTGGCGACCATAACCTGGCTAACGCCCTGGCGGCCCTGGCGATGGGACACTCACTCGGCTTGGAGCGAAACGGAATGCTTGCGGCGCTGCGGGAATTCACGGGCCTAGCGCACCGCACGGCTCTGGTGCGGGAGCGTGATGGCGTGCGCTGGTTCGACGATTCCAAAGGCACGAATGTTGGCGCAACTGTGGCGGCGGTGCGCGGTCTGCCAGGTCAGGTGGTGCTGATTGCCGGGGGCGAAGGCAAGAGTCAGGACTTTACGCCATTACGCGCAGCGTTGACCGGCAAGGCGCGGGCCGTGGTGCTCATTGGTCGTGATGCGCCGCTGATCGCTACCGCGTTGGGTGACAGAATTCCGCTGCATCGCGCTACTGATATGCAACAAGCGGTGGCGCAGGCGGCGGCGCTGGCTCAACCCGGCGATAGCGTACTCCTTTCCCCCGCCTGCGCCAGTTTCGACATGTTCAGCGGTTACGAGGAACGCGGCGCCGTGTTCGCTCATGCGGTGAGGGAGCTTGCGTCATGCTGAATGTCGCTGCGGTCTTGCGCCGAGACAAAACGCCGCCAGCCGGTGAGAGCCGGGCCGCGTTACCGTTTCCCGATCCGTGGATTCTAATGGCAGCCCTGCTGTTGTTGACGCTGGGCCTGTTAATGGTGACTTCGGCGTCGATGCCGATTGCCTCTCGCGAGACCGGCCAACCGTTCTATTTCCTGATTCGCCAAGGCGCTTTCGTCCTGATTGGCCTGTTCGCGGCCAGTGTGATCTTTCAGATTCCGCTGGTGCGCTGGCGGCAGGTCAGTCCCCTGCTATTAATGGCGGCCATAAGTTTACTGGTGCTGGTGCTGATACCAGGCATTGGCACGGAGGTAAACGGTAGTCTGCGCTGGATTCGCATCGGTCCGATCAATATCCAGGTATCGGAAATCGCCAAGCTGTTCACAATGATTTATGTGGCCGACTACCTCAAGCGGCATGGCGAAGAATTGCGGACCGCCGATTTTCGGGTTTCGGCGCTGGCGCTCCTGCGGCCCATGGCGGTGCTGGCGGTGCTGGCGGTGTTGCTGTTGCTGGAGCCGGATTTTGGCAGCGTGGTGGTGTTGATGGCGGCGGCGATGGGTATGGTGTTTCTGGCCGGAGTTAATCTCTGGCAGTTCGGAACCCTGATGATCGGCACTTCGGCGGTGATGGCGGTGCTGCTTTGGTCTTCGCCTTACCGGCGGGCGCGGCTGGTGAGCTTTCTTGATCCCTGGGCGGATCCTTTCGCGAGCGGCTTTCAACTGACCCAGTCATTGATTGCGATCGGGCGCGGCGAACTGTTCGGGGTTGGACTGGGCGAGAGTGTGCAGAAATTGTTTTATTTGCCCGAGGCTCATACCGACTTCCTGTTCGCGGTGTTGGCCGAAGAGTTAGGACTAATGGGTATTTTGACCATCATTGCGTTGTTCACGATTCTAGTCTGGCGGGCGTTTCATATCGGCCAGCGAGCGGAGCGGTTGGGGAAAAAATTCTCGGCCTGGTTGGCTTATGGCATCGGCTTATGGTTCGGCATCCAGTCGCTGTTCAACATGGGCGTCAATATGGGCGTCTTGCCGACCAAGGGTTTAACTCTGCCCTTGATGAGTTATGGCGGTAGTAGCGTCGTGGTGATGTGCATGACGCTGGCGCTGTTGTTGCGGGTCGATACGGAAACCCGGGCTGGCAAAGTGGTGCTTGAGGAATGAACAGGCAACCGGCGATCCTGATCATGGCGGGCGGTACAGGCGGGCATGTGTTCCCGGCGCTGGCGGTGGCCGAGCGGTTGCGGGCGCGTGGCGCAGCAGTGACCTGGATGGGCGCCCAGCGTGGTTTGGAGGCGACTCTAGTTCCAAAGGCCGGCATCCCCATGGAATGGATTGAGGTCGCAGGCTTGCGCGGCAAGGGTCTGCGCCAGTATTTATTAATGCCCATCATGTTAAGCCAGGCGTTGTGGCAAGCCGGTGGAATCCTGCGCCGTTTGCGGCCTGCCGTCGTGTTGGGCATGGGTGGGTTCGCGAGTGGTCCCGGTGGCATCATGGCGCGGTTATTGGGAATTCCATTGGTCGTGCATGAACAGAACGCCATTGCCGGTTTGACGAACCGCTGGTTAGCGCGGGTCGCCGGACGAGTATTCGAGGCGTTTCCAGGGACATTTCCCTCGGCCCGGCAAGCGGTGACCGTGGGCAATCCAGTGCGGGAAGTCATTGCCAACCTGCCGTTGCCGGCAACGCGATTCGCCAGTCGTGCAGGACAGCAGCGCTTACTGGTGTTGGGGGGCAGTCAGGGCGCGTTGGCGCTGAATCAACGGGTTCCGCAAGCTTTGGCGTTACTGGAGGAGCGTGAACGCCCGGAGGTCTGGCACCAGGCGGGGGGGCAGTTGCATGAAGCCGCTGAGGCTGCGTATCAGGAAGCAGGGCTTATCACTCGCCACTCGCCGCTCGCCACTCTCTATCGGCTGACGCCGTTTATTGAGAACATGGCCGAGGCTTATAGCTGGGCCGATTTAGTGCTGTGTCGAGCCGGAGCGTTGACGATTGCCGAACTGGCGGCGGCGGGCGTTGGCGCGGTGCTGGTGCCGTTCCCCTTCGCAGTGGACGACCATCAAACCGCAAACGCCCGGTTTCTGGAGAAGGAAGGCGCAGCCCTGATTGTTCAGCAGGCGGAATTGACGGCTGAACGATTGGCCACGCTACTGCGGGAATTATTGAGCGACCGTGATCGATTGTTACGGATGGCCGAAGCGGCGCGGCGCTTGGCCAAGGTAGACGCCGCTGAACAAGTGGCGCTGGCTTGTTTGAAATCCATTGCCTGACTCCTGACTCCTGACTCCTGACTCCTAAAAAAAAATGGACAAACCCGTACTAGCCACTATCCCGGAAGCTTGGCGCGATATGCGCCGGATTCGCCATCTGCATTTCGTGGGCATTGGCGGATCAGGCATGAGCGGCATTGCCGAAGTATTGCTGAATCTGGGCTACAGCGTATCCGGTTCAGACCTGCGCGCTAGCGCAGTGACCGCCCGTTTAGCGCAACTAGGCGCGACCATCCGTCCGGGCCATGTCGCCGAGCATATTGCCGGTTGTGACACTGTGGTGATTTCCAGCGCAGTGGCCGAGGACAATCCCGAAGTCGTTGCGGCGCGAGCGGCCCGGATTCCTGTAGTACCTCGCGCCGAAATGCTGGCTGAACTCATGCGCTTTCGCTATGGCATCGCCGTCGCTGGCACGCATGGCAAGACGACCACGACCAGCTTGATCGCCAGTCTGCTGGCTGAAGGCGGATTGGATCCGACCTTCGTTATCGGTGGACGGCTGAACAGCGCGGGGGCGAACGCTCGATTAGGCGCAGGTCATTTTCTGGTCGCCGAGGCGGATGAAAGCGATGCTTCATTCCTGTTCCTGCAGCCGATGCTGGCGGTGGTTACTAATATCGACGCCGATCATTTGCCGACGTATGGCGGCGATTTTGAACGGTTGCGCGAGACGTTCATTGAATTTCTCCATCACTTGCCATTTTACGGACTAGCGGTGCTGTGCGCTGATGATCCCCAGGTGCGGGCGATTTTGCCGTTGTTGAGCCGTCCGGTGTTGAGTTATGGCTTTGATGAAGATTGCGATGTGTGGGCCAGCGACATCATGCGGGAAGGGCTGCGCACCCGATTTCTGGCGCACTTGCCGCACCTCACGGGGCCATTGCCGATCACTTTGAATCTGCCAGGCCGGCATAGCGTACTCAATGCGCTGGCGGCCATCGCAGTCGCGCATGAACTGGGCGTATCGGAAACCGCTATTCGCCGGGCATTGATGAATTTTCAGGGGATCGGGCGGCGTTTCCAGCAACACGGCGAACTGACCCTGCCGGATGGCGGCTGCGCGACAGTGATGGAAGATTACGGGCACCATCCCCGGGAAATCCAAGCCGTGCTGGAGGCAGTGCAAGGCGCCTGGCCGGAGCGGCGGCTGGTGCTGGCCTTTCAACCACACCGCTTTACCCGCACCCGTGATCTGTTCGACGACTTCGCTCAGGTACTTTCCGAAGTGGACGCGCTGATTTTGCTGGAGGTGTATCCCGCCGGGGAAAAGCTGATCGCTGGCGCTGATGGACGCAGTTTGAGTCGGGCGATCCGCACCCGGGGCAAGGTCGATCCGGTGTTTGTGGAACAAGCGGCTGATCTGTCAACTGTGTTGCCGGACCTGCTGTGCGACGGTGATTTGCTGTTAATCATGGGCGCAGGCGACATTGGGGCAATGGCGGCGCGGCTCGTGAATGGCTAGGGGGATCAATGCAACAGAGACAACAACGCACAGCGACCTACCCGACTGAGTTCGGCAAAGTCGCTGTTTTAATGGGTGGCTGGTCGGCGGAACGGGAGGTCTCGCTAAAAAGCGGCCAGGCGGTGCTGAACGCCTTGCAGGCGCGCGGCGTGGATGCTCATGGGATCGATGCTGACCGGCAAATTTCCCGAGTGCTGGCCAACGGCGGCTTTGATCGCGTTTTCATCGCCCTGCACGGGCGCGGCGGCGAGGATGGCGAGATTCAAGGCGCGCTGGAAATCCTGAACCTGCCCTATACCGGTAGCGGGGTGCTCGCCTCGGCGTTGGGGATGGACAAATTGCGCACTAAACAGATTTGGCGAGGCATCGGGTTGCCGACCCCTGCTGGTCGGTTAGTGGAGAGCGTGGCGGATTTAACCGCCGCCGCCGATGAACTCGGTCTGCCGCTGGCGGTAAAGCCGTCCCGCGAAGGCTCCAGCATTGGCATCAGCCGGGTCAACGCGCCGTCGCAGTTCCAAGCGGCCTGGGAACGGGCAGCCGGCTGTCACTCGCCGATCCTGGCGGAACCGTGGATTCAGGGCCAGGAGTACACTGGCGCTTGGCTGCAAGGCGAGACACTGCCGCTGATCCGGTTGGAAACGCCCCGAGAATTTTATGACTATCAAGCCAAGTACCACGCAAATGACACTTGTTATCGCTGTCCCTGCGGGTTGCCCACGGCGCGAGAAGCCCAATTGCGGAATTTAGTGGACCAAGCCTTTGTCGCGGTCGATGGTTCGGGTTGGGGACGGGTGGATTTGATGGTGGATGATCAGGATCGGCCCTGGCTGCTAGAAGTCAACACCGTGCCCGGCATGACCGATCACAGCCTCGTGCCCATGGCGGCTCGGGTCGCCGGCCTGAGTTTCGAGGATCTGGTCTGGCGGATTCTGGAAACCAGTTTGTCATCATCGGACTGAACGGAGTGCATTATGTGGTTCGCCAAGAAGCGGCGCCGACGGGGCGCAACCACGCTTAAGTCCCGGTCAGTGAATGCGCCCGGTCAGTGGAAAGCGCTTTGGGGAGCGCCGTTGCGTTGGTTGGGCGTGGCGCTGGTGCTGACCGGCGTGGGTTATGGTTTGTGGGTCGGCGCTGAGAAATTGCGCGATCCCAATGCTTTTCCATTGCGCCATGTGCGCATTGAAGGCGAGTTGCGCAACCTGGCCGAGACGGATTTGCAACCGGTCGCTGCTGGAGTGCTCGGACAGAATTTTTTCATGGCGGATCTGGATACGCTGCGCGCGACGCTGGCCGAAAATCCCTGGGTGGAAAAGATTACCGTCCGCCGCTGGTGGCCGGATGTCGTGGAAATCGAACTGCGCGAGCGGATTGCTTTTGGTTATTGGGGCGAGGATGCGATGGTGGATGTGAACGGTCAGCGCTTCCAGCCGCCAGTGGTGCGTCAACCGGGTCCCTGGCCGCGTTTGTCAGGTCCTAGCGGTCATGAAAAGGCGTTGATCAAAGCTTACGAGGAAATTCGCGCGCTGTTTGAGCCGATGGGGTTGCGACTGGCGACAGTGCGGCAGGATGAACGACGGGCCTGGTGGCTGACTTTTGATAATGGCCTGGAGGTGTATGTCGGGCGCGATCAGTTTGAACAACGTTTACAACGGTTAGCACAACTTTATCCGCGCATTCTATCGGCCCGGATCGACCAGATCGCGGTCGTGGATTTGCGTTATGGCAACGGCTTTGCCGTGCGGTGGAAAGCCGGGAAAGCGCCAGCAGCCCCGACCGCCAGCTAGGTTGTTGCGCAAAATGGAGCGGTTATGTCTAAAAAAGAAGATAAGAGTCTGATTGTCGGTCTGGATATCGGCACCTCGAAAGTTGTCGTGATCGTCGGCGAAGTTGATGTGGATGGTCGTATCGAGGTCGTCGGCATCGGTAGCCATCCTTCGCGGGGTTTGAAAAAAGGTGTAGTGGTCAACATCGAGTCGACCGTGCAGTCGATCCAGCATGCGATTGATGAAGCCGAACAGATGGCGGGGTGCCGCATTCATTCAGCCTATACCGGCATTTCCGGCAGTCATATTCGCGGGCTGAATTCGCATGGCGTCACCGCGATCAAGAGTCAGGAAGTCACCCCGGAAGATGTGGAGCGGGTTATTGAAGCGGCGCGGGTGGTGGCGATTCCAGCGGATCAGAAGATTCTGCACATCCTGCCGCAAGAATTCATCATCGACAATCAGGAAGGTATCCAGGACCCGGTCGGCATGTCCGGCGTACGGCTGGAGGCACGGGTGCATATTGTCACTGGAGCGGTCAGCGCCGCTCAGAATATCGTCAAGTGCGTGCAGCGCTGCGGACTGGAGGTGGATGACATCATTCTGCAACAACTCGCTTCCAGCCGGGCAGTGCTGAATCCGGACGAAAAGGAATTGGGCGTTTGCCTGCTGGATCTAGGCGGCGGCACCAGCGATCTGGCGGTGTTCACTCACGGCGCGATCAGCCATACCTCGGTCATTCCCATCGCCGGCGATCAGGTGACCAACGATATTGCCGTCGCTTTCCGCACCCCGACCCAGTCGGCGGAGGATATCAAGATCAAGCACGCCTGTTGCCTTAAGCATTTGACCGGACCCGATGAGCGGATCGATGTGGCTAGCGTTGGCGACCGGGCGGCCCGGTCATTTTCCCGGTACGACCTGGCCGAAGTGGTTGAACCGCGCTATGCCGAATTTTTCGAGTTTGCCCAGAAGGAGCTGCAGCGCAGCGGTTTTGAAAATTTGATCGCGGCGGGCTTGGTGTTGACCGGCGGCAGCGCCAAGATGGAAGGTGTGGTGGAATTGGCCGAGGATGTGTTTCACATGCCGGTGCGCTTGGGATTGCCGCATGATGTAACGGGCATGGAGGATCGGGTGCGGAATCCAGTGTACTCCACCGCGGTAGGGTTATTGCTGTTTGGTAATGAGAACCGGCCACTTAAAGTGGGGCCGGTGTCGAGAGTGGGCCGCAAGGGTCTGTGGGCGCGGATGAAAAGCTGGTTTCAGGGGAATTTCTAGCGGTTGGGTCGACGAACGTTTGGGTTGAGAACCATTGATTGAGGAGAGTACGGTTATGTTTGAGCTGGTGGATAGTAAATCGCAGAATGAGGTTATCAAAGTGATTGGCGTGGGCGGCGGCGGCAGCAATGCCGTGCAGCATATGCTGGGCGCTAACATTGAAGGCGTGGAGTTTATCTGCGCCAATACCGATGCACAGGCGCTGAAGACCTCGTCGGTGCCAGTAACTTTACAAATTGGCGGAAATATCACCAAGGGACTGGGCGCCGGGGCTAATCCAGAGGTCGGTCGGCAGTCGGCCCAGGAAGATAGCGAACGCATCCGGGAGATCCTGCAAGGCGCCGACATGGTGTTTATTACCGCGGGCATGGGCGGCGGCACTGGAACAGGCGCGGCGCCGGTCGTGGCGGAGCTGGCCCGGGAAATGGGCATTCTGACCGTGGCGGTGGTGACCAAACCGTTTCCGTTCGAGGGCAAGAAACGCATGGAAGTCGCGGTGCGCGGCATTGCCGAACTGAGCAAGGCGGTCGATTCCCTAATTATCATTCCTAATGAGAAATTGCTGACGGTGCTGGGCAAAGCCGCCAGTCTGCTGGATGCTTTCAAGGCCGCCAATGACGTGCTGTTGGGCGCGGTGCAGGGCATTGCCGAACTGATTACCAAGCCGGGCCTAATCAATGTGGACTTTGCCGACGTGCGCACGGTGATGTCGGAAATGGGCATGGCGATGATGGGCACTGGTCGGGCTGTCGGCGATGGCCGCGCCCGCGAAGCAGCGGAATCGGCCATTAACAGTCCATTACTGGAAAATGTGAATCTGGCGGGCGCGAAGGGATTACTGGTCAGCATCACCGGCGGCATGGATATGACCATTGGCGAGTTTGATGAGGTGGGGAACACGATCAAGGAACTGGCCTCTGATGACGCCAATGTAGTGGTCGGCACGACGATTGATCACGAGATGCAAAACGAGTTGCGCGTAACCATTGTCGCAACCGGCATTGGTCAGGGTGCTCCGGCGGCTAAAACGGCGACGGGGCGTGAGCGGGAATCGAGAATTCCCCACATTAATCTGGTTCGCGATCCGGATTCGTATCCACCGCGTGAGTCGGCGCGGTCGCCGTCAACGCTGCCTCGGGCCGTTGGAGATGGGTTGAGTCCGCAACGCAATACTACTGGTGAAGCTGATCTGGAATATCTGGATATTCCAGCGTTCCTGCGCCGTCAAGCTGAATAGTTTGGTGTCCCTTGTCCCCCGTTATTGTTCGGCCATGGTCGTGTAAATCGTGCGATCATGACCGGATAACGACTTGAAGCATAGAATTTTCGCAAGTTAACAACAAATGCCGTTGCGAAAGAGAAACAAAAGTTGCCGTCTCGCCACGTAATGTGGTAGATTCGTTGCAGTGCATGAAGGTACGGTGACAGCGAACTGGCGTTACTAACCGCCCGGGTTCATTGAGCAAAGACCATCGATATCCGGGACGATCATTTACGGCATCATGCTTCAGATCAATTGACGTGTTGGGGGACCTAAGATGATTAGGCAGAGAACCTTGAAAAACGCCATTCGGGCGACCGGGGTCGGATTACATACCGGCGAAAAAGTCTACTTGACCTTGCGGCCAGCAGCACCCGACGCTGGTATTGTATTCCGGCGCACCGATCTGCCTGAACCGGTAGAAATCAAGGCCTGTCCGCAGAATGTTGGAGATACGCAGCTTTCCACATCACTGATCAAGGGAAAAGCCCGCATTTCTACGGTCGAGCATCTGCTGTCAGCTTTTGCAGGATTGGGCATCGATAATGCTTACGTTGATGTGAGCGCCGCCGAGGTGCCGATCATGGATGGCAGCGCTGGGCCGTTCGTCTTTTTGATTCAGTCCGCCGGTATTCAGGAACAGAACGCGCCCAAGCGGTTTATCCGCATCAAGCGGTCTGTCCTGGTTGATGACGGCGACAAACAGGCGCGGTTTGATCCCTTCGATGGCTTCAAGGTCGAGTTTACCATTGCCTTTGATCACCCGCTGTTCCGAGGGCGCAATCAAAACGCCGTGGTGGATTTTTCAACGACGTCGTTCGTCAAGGAAGTCAGTCGGGCGCGTACTTTCGGGTTCATGCGCGATATCGAGTACCTGCGCGAGCAGCGGCTGGCGCTGGGCGGCACCCTGGACAACGCCATCGTGGTGGATGATTACCGGATCCTCAATGAGGATGGGCTGCGCTACGAGGACGAATTCGTTAAGCATAAGATTCTGGATGCGATTGGCGATTTGTATTTGCTGGGCTGCAGTCTGATTGGCGCATTCACGGGCTACAAATCCGGTCATGCGTTAAATAACCGGTTGCTGCGCACCTTGCTGGCTGATCGCGCCGCCTGGGAAGAAGTGACGTTCAGTGACGAACGGCAGGCGCCGATTTCCTACCTTCAACCGGCCCAGGCGACGCGCTGAACACGGCTGGCTAGTGTCTTTAACTTCCCCCCATTTTTTAACGGCTTTCCGGGAACCAATCCCGGAAAGCCGTTTGTCTTTTTATGCGCATTTCAGCCAAAAACCCGCTATTGGGGTATCATTGCTCCCTGCCTGACCCGTGATCTTTCGTAGCATGTCAATTGTCGCCCCCGCCACGCTGAACCCCCTCTTTGCGAGAGTCTTTGATGAATATTTTGAAAACCCTGTTTGGTAGCCGCAATGACCGCGTACTCCGTCGGATGCGTAAGGTCGTTACGACCATCAACGCCCTGGAATCGGGCATTGCCGCCCTGAGCGACGCTGATTTGCGCGCCAAGACCGACGAATTCAAGAACCGTTACACCAAAGGCGAAACCCTCGATGCTCTCTTGCCCGAGGCCTTCGCCGTAATACGTGAAGCCAGCAAGCGCACTCTGGAAATGCGCCATTTCGACGTGCAGTTAATCGGCGGTATGGTGCTGCACGAAGGCAAGATCGCCGAAATGCGCACCGGCGAAGGTAAAACCCTGGTGGCGACTCTGGCGGTTTACCTCAATGCGCTAACGGGCAAAGGCGTTCATGTCATCACGGTCAACGACTACCTGGCTCGCCGCGATGCGGACTGGATGGGCCAGATCTATCGTTTTCTGGGCATGACCGTCGGCGTGGTGATCGCTGGCATGAGTCCCGAGGAAAAACGCGCTGCTTATGGTTCCGATATCACCTACGGCACCAACAATGAATACGGCTTCGACTACCTGCGCGACAACATGGCCTTCAGTCTGGAGCAAAAGGTGCAACGGGAACTGCACTACGCGCTGGTGGATGAAGTGGACTCGATCCTGATTGACGAAGCGCGCACTCCACTGATTATTTCCGGTCCGGCGGAGGAAAGCTCTGAAATGTACCGGCGGATCGATGCGCTGATCCCGGCGCTGACTCGCCAGAAAGAGGAAGAGGGACCGGGCGACTACTCGGTGGATGAGAAAGTCAAGCAGGTCTACCTCACTGAGGACGGCCACCAGAAAGTCGAGGAGTTACTGCTGGAAGCCGGCTTACTCCGTGAAGGCGAAAGCCTGTATGACGCCGCTCATCTTGGCGTCTTTCATCACCTGAACGCCTGCCTGCGCGCTCATTCCCTGTTCCACCGTGATGTGGAATACATCGTGCGCAACGGCGAAGTGATCATCGTTGATGAATTTACCGGGCGCACCATGCCAGGCCGGCGCTGGTCAGACGGTTTGCATCAGGCCATCGAAGCTAAAGAGGGCGTGCCGATTCAGGCGGAAAACCAGACCCTGGCCTCGATCACCTTCCAGAACTACTTCCGCCTGTACGGCAAACTGGCGGGTATGACCGGCACCGCTGATACGGAAGCTTTTGAATTCCAGCAAATCTACAACCTGGAGGTCATCGTTGTACCCACGCATCTACCGATGATCCGTAAAGATATGGGCGATCTAGTGTTTCTCACCCAGGAGGAGAAGTACCAGGCGGTGCTGGAAGATATCCGCGATTGCCAAAAGCGCGGTCAACCGACCCTAGTGGGAACCACCTCGATCGAGGTGTCTGAACTGCTTGCCAAGATGCTGGATAAAGCGAATGTTCCTCACCAGGTACTGAACGCCAAGCAACACGAACGGGAAGCTGAAATTATTGTGCAAGCCGGTCGGCCCGGCGCTGTTACGATTGCCACCAACATGGCGGGTCGCGGTACTGACATCGTCTTGGGCGGTAACCTGCAAGCTGAACTGAAGGCGCTGGGACTGGACGCGAATCAATCAGCCCACGACGACGTTCGCCAAGCCTGGCAGCAGCGCCATGAACAAGTGGTGGCCGCTGGCGGTCTCCATGTTATCGGCACCGAACGTCATGAATCGCGGCGCATTGATAACCAGTTGCGCGGGCGTTCCGGTCGCCAGGGCGATCCAGGATCGAGCCGCTTCTACCTGTCGCTGGAAGACAATCTGCTGCGCATCTTCGCGTCTGACCGGGTCGCCGGGTTGATGCAAAAGCTGGGCATGGAGAAGAATGAGGCCATTGAACATCCCTGGGTGACCAAGGCGATTGAAAACGCCCAGCGCAAGGTCGAGGCGCACAACTTCGATATCCGCAAGAACCTGCTGGAATTCGATGACGTGGCCAATGACCAGCGCAAGGTCATGTACCGCTGGCGCAACGAATTAATGGAAGCGGAAGACATCTCGGCAACTTTGCAAGAGATGCGCGCCGATGTGCTTAAACAGACGATTGATCACTATGTCCCACCACAGAGTCTGGAGGAGCAGTGGAATATCCAGGGTCTGGAAGAAGCGCTGGCCAGGGACTTTGATTTGCAGTTGCCTCTCCGCGCCTGGCTGGATGCGGATCATGATCTGCATGAGGAACCCCTTCGAGAACGCATTCACGCCGAACTGGAACAAGCATATACTGCGAAGGAAGCGCAGGTCGGCGGAGCCTGGATGCGGCAATTTGAGAAGGCCGTGTTGTTGCAAGTGCTGGATAGCCATTGGCGCGAGCATTTAGCGGCGATGGACTATTTGCGCCAAGGCATTCACCTGCGCGGCTATGCCCAGAAGAATCCCAAGCAGGAGTATAAGCGCGAATCCTTCGAGATGTTCCAGGCGTTGGTGCAGCGTATTCACCAGGAAGCGGTCAGCTTCCTGGTGCGGGCGCAATTCCAGGCCGAACCGGAACCGATTCCCGAACCGCGCCGAACCGCGCCAGGCGCCATGCATTTTGTTCATGCGGAGGCTTCAGCCCTGGCGGAAGGCGACGAAGACGATTCCGGCATTGAAATCCACCAGCAAACGGAGGAGGCCGCGCATACTCCATTTGTTCGCGATGGTCGCAAGATCGGACGCAACGAACCCTGTCCTTGTGGTTCGGGCAAGAAGTACAAGCATTGCCACGGACAGTTAGACTAATTGCGCCCCTCTTTGCCGGGAGAGTTTATGGAACCTTTATCGGTTGCTGGCATTCGGCTGGGCACAGCTTGCGCTGGCATTAAATATCCTGATCGGGGCGACCTGGTGATCATTGAGGCCGCTGCTGAAACCCAAGCCGCTGCTGTATTTACGCAAAACGCCTTTTGCGCCGCCCCGGTTACCACTGCACGGGCGCATTTGCATCAGGCTGCGCCGCGTTACCTGGTCATTAACACCGGCAACGCCAATGCGGGTACTGGCGTTAAGGGCGTAGCCGACGCTGCAACGACCTGCCAGGCGTTGGCTGAACATGCGGGTTGCCGGGCTGAAGAAGTCCTGCCCTTCTCCACTGGAGTGATCGGCGAACCTTTGCCATTGGAACGATTGGTTGCAGGGTTGCCAGCGGCGCTAGCGGCGCTGCGACCGGATGGCTGGACAGAAGCAGCGCAGGGCATCATGACCACCGATACCCGGCCCAAGTGGGCGTCACGGCGGATAAATTTTGGCGAACATGACGTAACGGTGACCGGCATCGCCAAGGGCGCTGGCATGATCTGCCCGAACATGGCCACCATGCTGGCCTTCGTCGCCACAGACGCCGTTGCCGATCAGGCATTGCTCCAGCAGACGCTGAATGAGGCGGTCGCTAATTCCTTCAACGCGATCACCGTGGATGGCGACACCTCGACCAATGACGCTTTGGTGCTGCTGGCGACCGGCCAATCCGGGGTGAACATCCCCCTGGAAGGCGAGGACCGCGACCTTTTTGCCCGCACCGTGCGTGAAGTGTGTATTGAATTGGCTCAAGCGATTATCCGTGATGGTGAGGGCGCAACCAAGTTCATCGCCATTCAGGTTGAAGAGGGACGGGATGTCGCTGAATGTCGGCAGGTGGCTTACACCATCGCCCATTCGCCGCTGGTTAAAACCGCTTTTTTCGCCTCCGATCCCAACTGGGGACGAATCCTGGCGGCGGTAGGCCGCGCCGGGCTGGCCGATCTCGATCTGGAGCAGGTGACCATCTATCTGGACGAGGTCTGCATCGTTCGTGCTGGTGAACGAGCCGTCGATTACACTGAGGCGCGTGGACAAGAAGTCATGGCGCGCTCCGACATCGCTATTCGGATTGAGCTTGGGCGTGGGATGGAAACAGCGCGGATTTGGACGACCGACCTGTCTTACGATTATGTGCGCATTAATGCCGAGTATCGGACGTGAAGGCGGTTCATGTCGCGGTGGGAATTCTCATCAATGCCGCCGGCGCAGTGCTAATTACCCGCCGACCGGAACACGTCCATCAAGGTGGATTATGGGAATTCCCTGGCGGCAAGGTGGAGGAAGGCGAACCGGTCGCCGCGGCGCTGAGCCGGGAATTGCATGAAGAACTTGGCGTCACGGTGGAATCCGCTGAACCCTGGCTGCACGTGCGGCATGATTATTCCGACAAGCGTGTATTCCTGGATGTGTGGCGGGTCATGACCTGGCGGGATGAGCCGCAGAGCCGCGAAGGTCAGCCGTTGCTCTGGGCGTCGCTGATGGAACTGGAAAAGTTTGCGTTTCCTGCCGCCGATGAACCGATTATTGCGGCGCTTAAAACTTAAAACTTGATGCTTTCACCTTCAAATCACGCAGCAGGCCAGGTCAAACGCGACGTTGTCTGAGCAGGAAGCGGCCCGGTGGTGAGGATCAGGCTGTTTCAGAAAATGGATGGTGAAACGATGGCGGCCCCCGCTGATTTCGGGAAAAAGGGGATCGCCACAGGGCAACCAGACCCGGATTAATTGATTCGGCGCATTCGCGTCCAACCCGCGTTGAAAAAAACCCCGGATGGCAGTTTCCGGATGGGGCGTTGCGCTGTCGCGAATCAGCCGCAAAACCAGGGACACCGCATTTCGCATGGGCGTAAACGGCGCCAACCATTCCTGCAAGTCATGATGCCGTATCTCCGGTTCCTGCTGCAGCCAGCGATGGAGCGCAGGCAGGTCAAAGCGGCAGGTGCCGCCGGGAATTTGAATCCGGTTCTGAATGGCGCCGAGAAATTCGTTTTGCCGTACAGTATCCAGCGCCAAGTTGTTCGGACGATGGATCTGGCTGATGACTTCACTGATTTCCGTCAATACTGAAGATAGAGTCATCGCATCGATGCCCGGGGTCTGGCGTAATCGCCCAAGTGCGACCGCGTGTCGCTCCAACTCCTTGAGCAATTCCTTCTTGAATTCATTGCGCCCGGTCACAGCAAGAATGTCGAATAAACCATGCAATGCCGCGCGACTGTCCCAAGTCGATGGACCCGTTAGCGTATGATTGATTTTCTGGAACAGAAATTCCAATCGCAACAGGGCGCGGGCGCGCTCATTGAGTGGCTGTTCGTAGCAGATAGACTGGGACACGGGAAACCCTCGTAGGAACGATGATCGGTCACCGCCGACCGCACGTCATCATGCCAGCGGGTAAGGTTTACAAAGATTGCGTAGCGGCCAAGCATAGATAATGCTGATGGAGTTCGGCGATCGGTAATTCCAGTTTTGCCAGGTCCCCAGAATTTTCCAGTACGTCGTCGGCCAGCGCCAGCCGTTGGTCGCGGCGAGCTTGTGCGGCCAAAATGCGTCGCGCCTGAGCTTCTTCAACTTGATCACGGGTCATTACCCGACGGATTTGTTCCGCCTCGGGCGCATCGACCACCAACACCCGATCGACCAGGTCCGTCATTCCAGTCTCCGCTAACAAAGGGATGACCAGCAGGCAGTAGGGCGTAGACAGCGCCGCAATTCTGTGCCTGGCGACGGCCCGGATGCGGGGGTGCAGGATTTCTTCCAGTTTGCGTCGCCCGGCGTCATCCACGAACACTCTTTCACGCAAGCGACCGCGATCCAGGCGACCCTGATCATCCAGGCAATCCGCCCCGAATTCAGCGGCAATTTCCGCGAGCGCGGGCTGTCCAGGTTCGACCAGTTCGCGAGCGATCAGATCGGTATCAATGATTGGAATGCCAAATAGGGCAAACCGGTCGCTGACCGCGGTCTTGCCGCTGCCGATGCCGCCGGTTAAGCCAACCACCAACACCCTCAGCCTCCCAGCCAGCGCAAGTAGGCGCTGTTGATCGGTCCGCCCCATAGCAACGCAATCCAGCCGGCGGCCGCCAGAAAGGGACCAAAAGGCATCGGAATCTGGCGATCCCGCTGGCGAAACAGCACCAGCGCCAATCCGCACAGCGCGCCAACCAGCGATGACAGAATGATGATGATAATCAGGTATTGCCAACCAGTCCAGGCGCCCAGCGCCGCCAGCAGCTTGAAATCGCCAAACCCCATGCCTTCTTTGCCGGTGAGCAGGCGAAATGCCTGATAAACCGACCAGAGCGCCAGATAACCGGCCATCGCGCCGATCACTGCGCTGGGTAAATCGGCAAACAGCCCAAACAGTGCGATGCCCAATCCCAGCCAGAGCAACGGCAAGGTTAGATCATCGGGCAGCAATTGATGGCGAAAATCAATCACACTGGCCGCCAGCAGCGTCCAGGTGAAGATCAGCGCTGCTGCTGCTGGCCAGCCAAAACCGAACTCCCAGGCGACGATACCTGCTAACAGTCCACTTGCTGCTTCCACGAGCGGATACTGAATACTAATCGCCGCCTGGCAGTGAACACAACGGCCGCGTTGCAGCGCGTAACTCAGCAGCGGAATATTCTCCATCGCTCCAATCAAATGCCCACAGTGCGGGCAACGCGAGCGAGGTCGCCACAAATTGAGAGGTGTTTGATCGCTTTTTGGCGCCGGCTGGCTCAGTAACTCCGCGCATTGACTCCGCCATTCCCGCTCCATCATGAGTGGCAGACGATGAATGACCACATTGAGAAAGCTGCCAACCATCAAGCCTAGCAGAACAGCCAGTAATACGAACAACCCCGGCGAGTCAGCCAGAAGTTCCATAATCGTCATGGCCAGACCGGCGTCAGACCGCTGCAGCCAGCTTGAAGATGGGCAGGTACATGGCAATGACCAACGTACCCACCACACCCGCCAGGAACGCCATCAGCAACGGTTCGATCATGGTCGTCAACGTATCCACTTTCTGATCGACTTCAGCCTCGTAGAAGTCGGCTACCTTGGCCAGCATGTCGCCCAAAGAACCCGCTTCCTCGCCAATGGCCACCATCTGAATGACCATATCCGGAAACAGACTGCTCTGGCGCATGGCGAAATTGAGTTGCTGGCCGATGGAGACTGCTTCGCGCATCTCCAGCACGGCTTTTTCATAGACGTAGTTACCGGTCGCGCCGGCCACGCTTTGCATGGCGTCGACCAGCGGCACACCGCCGCTGAACAGAGTGGACAGGGTGCGGGCGAACCGCGCGTTGGCGGAAGTAGCGACCAGATCGCCAATCAGCGGCAATTGCAGAACGATGCGGTCCAGCCACTGATAGAAGGTCCGCGAGCGTTTGCGGGCCTCCAGAAAGCCGACAATGGCGACCACCGGTCCACCGAGGATGAGATACCAGTATTCTTGGAAAACCCCGGAAACTTCGATCACAAACTGGGTGAGCGCTGGCAACTCTGCGCCAAAGCCCTTGAACAGATCTTCGAAGGTAGGAATGACGAAAATTAGCAAGATAGCCGTGACGACGAAGGCGAATATCAGCACGATGGCCGGATAGGTTAGTGCTTTCTTGACTTTGGCTTTCAGCGCTTCGGACTTTTCCAGATAGGTCGCGATCTTGTCCAGCAACACTTCGAGAACACCGGCTTCCTCGCCGGCATGCACCAGACTGCAATACAGATCATCAAAATGGAGATGATGCTTGGCAAAGGCTTTTGACAGCGCGGTGCCGCTTTCTACTTCGGCCTTGACATCAAGAATAAGCTCTTTGACCTTAGGTTTGCGGTTACTGTGTCCGACCATGTCCAGCGCCTGCACTACGGCAATACCCGATTGCAACATGGTGCAAAGCTGGCGGGTGAACAGCATAATGTCCTTTGGAACGATGTTGTCGCCAAAGGTGAAGAGTGGCTTGGGCTTTTTTTTAACGCTCAGCGGGACAATACCCTGCCGGCGTAGTTCGGCCTTGATCAGACTTTGATTAGCGCCGCGCAATTCGCCCTTGATCCGGACGCCCCGCTTGTCGGTGCCTTCCCATTTGAAAGTTGGTTCTTCGTCTTTCTTCTTGGCCTTTTTCGCTAACGTCGGTTGTCTAGCCACAGCGATTATTCCGTTGTTACTCGGTTGATTTCTTCGAGACTGGTCATTCCCAGGCGGACCTTGTTCAGTCCCGACTGGCGCAGATCGTTGACCCCCTCGCGTCGCGCCTGATCGGCGATCTGGATCGAGTTGCCGCCTTCCATAATGATTCGGCCCATCTCCTCGGAAAGCGGCATCACCTCGTAGATGCCAACCCGGCCTTTGTAACCGCGATTGCATTGGTCACAACCTGCGGCTTTGTAAATAGTGAGGGTTTTGAGTTCATCTTCGCGGAAGCCTTGATGGATCAGTTCCTCCGGCGGGATGTGGATTTCCTCCTTGCAGTTGGCGCATAGCCGCCGTCCTAACCGTTGGGCAATGATCAGCGTGACGCTGGAGGCGATGTTGTAGGCGGCTACCCCCATGTTCATCAAACGGTTCAGGGTTTGCGGCGCACTGTTGGTATGTAGGGTGGAGAGCACCATGTGACCGGTTTGCGCTGCCTTGATGGCGATCTCGGCGGTTTCCAGGTCACGGATTTCACCGACCATCACAATGTCCGGGTCCTGGCGCAGAAAAGCGCGCAGGGCGCTGGCGAAGGTCATGCCCACCTTGGGGTTGACATTTACCTGGTTGATGCCGGGGAGATTGATTTCCACGGGGTCTTCGGCAGTAGAGATGTTGACCTCGGCGGTGTTCAGAATGTTAAGGGCGGTGTAAAGCGACACGGTTTTACCGCTGCCGGTCGGGCCGGTAACCAGCACCATGCCCTGCGGTTTGTGAATCGCCTTCAGGAATAATCCCTTTTGATGTTCCTCGTAACCGAGCGCGTCGATGCCCATCTGGGCGCTGGACGGATCGAGCAGGCGCAGCACCACTTTTTCGCCCCACAAGGTGGGCATGGTGTTAACGCGAAAATCGATGGCCCGTTGTTTGGTCAGGTACAGTTTAAGGCGTCCGTCCTGGGGCACCCGACGTTCCGCGATATCGAGTTGCGCCATAATTTTGAGGCGAGCCGCCAAGCGCGGCGCCATAGTGACCGGCGGTTTATAGATTTCATCCAGCATGCCGTCCTGACGGAAGCGCACCCGGTAAATTTTTTCATAAGGCTCAAAGTGAATATCGGACGCGCCGCGATTGATGGCTTGCAAAATGACCTGATTGATGAAACGTACGACCGGTGCGTCATCGGCATCCGATTGCGTCAGGGTTTCGACCTTGGAAGTATCGCTTTCGGTGCTAAAGTCAAGATCACCGATGTCCTGGTCGACCATTACTGCGCCTTGGCTGTCGATGACGTTCTCGATCGCCTTGGCCCACTGTGTCTCGCTAATGATGACTGGTTCAATATCCAACCGGGTTTGGAACTTGATATCTTCGAGCACCCGCTGGTTGGTGGGATCGCTGACCCCGACAAACAACCGCCGCCCGCGCAAGTGCAACGGCAGTGCGTGATGTTGACGAAGCAGTTTTTCATCGACTTTCTGGACAATCGCCTTATCGATTTCCAGAGTGTCGATGTCGAACAGCGGCAGATTGAAGCTGCGCGCCGCTAGGCGGGCAATGTCCTTATCCCGGGCCAGTTTATTTTCAACCAGGTAGGCGACAAAAGGGAGATTTTCCCGGCGGGACTGCTCAAGGGCCTTAAGCGCGGCGGTTTCGTCAAGTAAATGATTCATGACGAGTTGCCGGGCGAGCCCACTGAGTTGGCCACCGGGCTGGGTCATAACAGTGTTGGGGTTGGTCGCCATGGCTTATCTGCGAGGTGATGTCCGAGCCACATCGAAACGGTTGTCTCCGTCGATTCGACGTTTCAACTTTAGACCATATGAAGCGGGTTGGAAAGGGGAAAAACGCTGCGCGCCAACTTGCGGGCGATAACCCTTAAGGATCGCCCGCTGTGAAATTTCATCGTAACAAGTCTATCGTTTAGAAGCGGTGCGTTAGACTGCTTCTCAGTCATTTCATTGCTTTCGCCACGCAAGGTGACAGATGTGGAGCTTGCAGCAGGGCCTCGCGGTCGATGCTAACGCTTTTCCACTTCGGGTGACCGGTGCGACCCAGTTCTTCCAGATTGTCATACACCATCCTGGCAAACTGTCCGATAGCCTGGCAGCTTCCCTCATCTTGCGCATGATTGCTGGTGAAAAGTATGGTGCCGACCGCCAGAGTGGGAACCGCCTGTTTCTGCCAGGTATAGGTTCCATCTGCAAGGGTTGCAGGGTGGTAGAACGTCTGGAAGAGTTCATTTTTGGCCAGATCCGCCGGAGCTTCGATAGGAACCAGGTGTAGCGTGTCACCCACGGCTAAGGGGCCGGTAAACAGCTTGGCCGGCGCCCCTACCACGTAGATCAGCGCATCGATTTCGCCTCGTTGCAACGCCTCCAGTGCGGTCACAGCATCCATTTCCAGTTGCTCAGCCGGTTTGATCTGGAACAGGTCCAGTAAAATCGTCGCCGTGCCGTAGGTGCCGCTGATCGCATCGCCAATCGCAACCGTTTTTTCGTTCAGGTCGGTCAGTTGCTTGATCTCCGGCGCCTTGGCTAAAACATGCACCTCCTCATAGTACAGTGGCAGCACCAGCTGTAAGGAGTTAACCACTTTGTTTAATTCATCAGCATCTTCATCATCGCCGACAGAGGCTTCGAGCGCGACCAAGCTCAGGCTGTCAAACTGACTAAACCCGAGTTGCAGGCTGGGGTATTCATAGACCTTGAAAATGTTTTCCAGCGAACCGGCCGAGGGAACCACCGACAGATCGATCTGATGTCGACGGGCCAGTGTTTTCAAATCCCGGCCCAGTTGATAATAAGCGCCGGCTTCGCGGCCGGTCACCAGACCGAGTTCGGTGTTGGTGGGCGCTGTTGCAGCTTCCTCAGCTTGGAGTGGACTGGCCAGCCAGAAAAGACTCAGGCAGAGACTAGCGTTGATAAGTAAGCATTTAATCGAAAAAACTTTCATTGGATGTGACACCTTGGTTAGTTGTTACCCGGCTATTTGAACCGCCGCCACTTCTACCGGTATTAAAGTGTGGGGAAAATCAATCCTCGATTAAAAATCAATTATAGTGTGGCACTGCGGATCGCCAGCACCGGGGTTCGTGCGGTAAATAGACTGATGGAGGTTAGGAACCATGCCAAAAACTGCCATTGTAAACGTGATTGGATTTCCAGAAAGGGATCGCCGGATGATCCGCAATATTTTGTCGGTAGCCAGTAACCAGGATGTAGCCTACCAGATGGCGGACGACGGTGGAAAATCGACCGGTATTTTTATCGTTAATGCTGACGATCCAGGGGCTATGCTGTTTTGGAATGAATTCCAGCAGGATGCGCCAGGGGCTCACAGCATTCTGGCGTCAGCGAATCCAATGCTGGAATCCGAGCATGTGTGCATCAAGCGGCCGTTGATCGCCAGTCAGCTACATGGAGCGCTGACCCTGGAAAGCACAGGGGCGGCGCCTAAGCAACAACGGACCGATATTCTGCGTAAATGTTTCCTGTTCCGCAACTTCTCGTCAAGCCATGTGGAAAAAATCGTAGCGATGTCGCGTGTAGTGACCTTGCCCAGCAATTATGTCATTTTCGAGAAAGGCTCCAGCGGCGATGAAATGCTGGTCGTTCTGAATGGGCGACTCAAGGTGAGCGTAGCCGATGGAGAGGGACGGGAGATTGTATTGGGCACTGTTGGAGCGGGGGATATTGTTGGCGAAATCGCCATGCTAGATGGGCGGGGCCGCTCGGCGACTGCGACTACTCTGGCGCCCTGCGAACTGATGGTTATTCATCGCAAGGATTTCATGCCCTTTCTGGAGCAGAATCCCAAGGTAGCTATCGATCTGGTTATGGTGCTGGCGTTGCGGCTAAGACTCAATACCGAGCAGTTAGCTGACCTGCTTGATCAGTAATGTCCCCTTTTGCTCCCGCATCCTAATCAAACAACCGGTTTATGCAAGTATACAAACCCGCGAACCACAGGAGATTCTTATGGAACTGGCTTGCCTGGACCTGGAAGGGGTCCTGATTCCCGAAATCTGGATCAATGTCGCCGAACGCACTGGTATTGAGGGATTGCGACTGACCACCCGCGATATTCCCGATTATGACCAACTCATGCGGGGACGGTTGGAACTGCTGGATCAGCATGGATTAAAGCTTTCAGACATCCAGCAGGTGATCGCCGGGATGGGGCCGCTGGAAGGAGCGCGCGAGTTTCTCGACTGGTTGCGTGAGCGGTTTCAGGTAGTGATCTTGTCGGATACCTATTATGAGTTTGCGCTGCCATTGATGCGGCAGCTGGACTGGCCAACCTTGTTCTGCCATCGCCTGGAAGTCGTCGATGACCATGTGGTGGGGTATGTCCTGCGGCAGCCTGACTCCAAGCGGCAGGCGGTGCGGGCTTTTCATCAGCTCAATTTCCGGGTGATCGCCGCCGGGGACTCCTATAACGATACCGCGATGCTGGCGGAAGCGGAGGCCGGAATTTTGTTCCGTCCACCGCAAAATGTGATCGACGAATTTCCGCAGTTCCCGGTAGCGCGAACGTTTGCTGAGATGCGCGAGGCGTTTCGCCAAGCTAGTGTACGGTCGCTTTGAGTCCGAATCACGCATTCATCGGATGATGCGGATTTCGCTGTTGACTTCCTCCCCGACCTGAAGGCCGGGGTCTCTCGCAGAGAAAGATGAGCGGCGACGCCTTAACCATCACCTCAACTGCGGTGGCACTGGTTTTAGCACCACCCCACCGAGTGGCGGCAGATCCAGCACTAGCGAGAACGGAAAACCGTGACTTGAATATTCCTCTGCCTGAGCTTTGCCGCCTGGCAGGGTCAAACCGGAGCCGCCAAACTCTCGGGCGTCGCTATTCAATAATTCCCGATATTCCACCGGATAGGGTACGCCGATCCGGTAATGTGGACGCGGCGCATCAGCGAAGTTGAGCACGAATACCAGCGCATCGCGCGGGTCGCGAGCCTTGCGCTGGAATGCCAGCACATTGGTCTCCGCACCACTGGGATCGATCCAGTCAAAGCCCGCCCCGTGGAAATCCACCTGGTAAAAAGCCGGCTCCCGGACATACAGCTTGTTCAATGCCGCCAGAAAGCGCTGTAAGCCCTGATGCGGGGGCAGGTTGGCCCGGCTCCAGTCCAGTTCGCCGTCATGGTTCCATTCGCTAGGTTGGCCAAACTCGCCGCCCATGAACAGCAGTTTTTTGCCGGGATGGCTATACATGAAAGCGTATAGCAATCGGAGATTAGCGAACTGTTCACGTTCGCTGCCCGGCATCTTGCCCAATAGCGATTTCTTCAGATGCACTACCTCGTCGTGCGATAGCAACAGAATAAAGTTCTCATTGAAGGCGTAAACAATGCCAAAGGTCAGCTTGTCGTGGTGGTAGCGGCGATGCACGGGGTCTTTTTGCATGTAGAACAGCACATCATGCATCCAGCCCATGTTCCATTTGAAACCAAAGCCCAGTCCACCGATGTCCGTGGGCCGCGATACATTCGGCCAGGCGGTCGATTCTTCGGCGATCATCATCACGCCGGGGAAGCGAGCGTGAACCACTGAGTTGGTATGCCGTAGAAATTCAATCGCCTCCAGATTTTCGTTGCCGCCGTACTTGTTGGGAATCCAGTCCTTTTTGGAATAATCCAGATACAGCATGGACGCCACCGCATCGACCCGCAGCCCGTCGAAGTGGAAAGTATGCAGCCAGTACAGGGCGTTAGTGATCAGGAAATTCTCCACCTCATGCCGGCCATAGTTGAAAATCAGCGTCCCCCAATCAGGATGTTCGCCCTGACGCGGATCGGCGTGTTCGTAAACACAGGTGCCGTCGAACCAGGCCATGGCATGGGCGTCTTTCGGGAAATGCGCCGGCACCCAGTCGAGAATCACCCCGATGCCATTCTGGTGGCAACGGTCGATCAGTTCCATCAGATCATCCGGGCGGCCAAACCGGGCGGTGGGCGCGTAGAAGTTGGAAATCTGATAGCCCCAGGACGGACCGTAGGGATGCTCAGCCAAGGGCAGGAATTCGATGTGAGTAAAGCCCATCTTTAATACGTAGGGAATCAACTGATCGGCCAACTCCCGGTAGGAGAGGAACTCTCCATTGGGCTTATGTCGCCAGGAACCGGCGTGAACCTCGTAAATCGCCACCGGTCGGCGCCAGACCGGTTCCCGCATCCGTTGCTGCATCCACTCGCCATCGCGCCAGACATGTTTACCGGCCTGGTCATAGACCACGCTGGCGGTGCCGGGCGGCGTTTCGGTATGGAAGGCAAAGGGATCAGTCTTCAGAAAGACATTGCCGTTGCGGGCCAGGATTTCAAATTTGTATAAATCGCCTTCCGCCAGACCCGGCACGAACAATTCCCAAATCCCGGAACCCGGACGCAGGCGCATGGGGTGGCGGCGGCCATCCCAGTGATTGAACGTTCCCACCACGCTGACGCGCTGCGCATTGGGCGCCCAAACCGCGAAATTGACGCCGCGCCGCCCATCGACTTCGCAGGGATGCGCGCCCAGATTCTCGTAAATCTGGTAATGATTGCCTTCCGCAAACAGGTAGCAATCCTGGTCGCTGAGCATTGAGAAAGTCGTCGCATAAGGATCGGCGAAGGTATGGAATTGCCCATGCTCGGTAGCGCCGATCTGGTAGCGAAACGGTTCCAGACCAGCGACCACCGTGGTTTCAAACAGCCCGCCGGCATACAGCGGCAGCAGGGGATACAACCGTTGTGGGCAGTCGTCGGGTAACAGATAGGGCGATTCCGCATCGGGCAAGAAGGCGCGCACCACATTCAAGTCGGTCTCGCCAAGTGGGTGGGGTCCCAGAACTTCATGAGGATGGGAATGCCGCCCCTGGATCAGCGCATCTCGCGCGCCGGCCTCCAGCGTGGGCCAGGCCGGATCCTCCTGCAGCAGGTACAACAGGTCTTGTGCGATCGGCGATTGCGCCAATCGAGCGGTAAAGGTGCGGGCATCCGTACGCAGCGCGTCCACATGATAAACCTGCCGCCAGAATCGGGCATTGGCTGCCAGGAAATTGCGGACTGCCGGCTTTTCCAGGTCGAAGGCCAGCTTGTCCGGTTGATCCGGTGCGTCCGCGTCATAAATGCGCGTCCCATCGAACCAGCTCAGTTCCTGCCCCTCGCGCGGAATGAGCGGCGGAATCCAATCGAGAATGACGCCAATACCCTGCTGGTGGCAAGCGTCAATAAACGCCATCAATTCTTCGGGTCGACCATAACGGGGATTGGGCGTGAAATAGCTGGCGACCGTTTCGCCGGGTGCCCAACAGACGAATTCAACATGAGTTGGCTTGCTTTCCCGCCACTGGGGAAGTAGATCGTTCAGTAGTTGGCGATAGCCAGTGCTTTCATCCAGGGTGACCCGATGAATAGTGACCGGCAGTTTCCAGGCTGATGTTTCACTGGCCTGCGCCATCCAGACGTGGTCACTCCATTGGTGAAACTTCTGAAGATCACAGACCAGCGCGGCGGTGCTGGGATAGACTTCGGTCTGAAACGCTAGCGGATCGGTCTTGAGGAATACTGCGCCTTCGGCGTTGCGGATTTCGAACTTGTACAGGTCGCCGGGACCGACCCTCGGCACAAACAACTCCCAGACGCCGGAGGCGTGATGCTCCATTGGATGGCGACGCCCATCCCACTGGTTGAAAGTTCCCACCACGCTGACCCGGCTGGCGTGCGGCGCCCACAGCGCAAAATTGACCCCGGCGATCCCGTTCTTACTGACCGGATGTGCGCCCAATTGCTCATACAAGGCGTTCAGCGCCCCCTGTTGCAGCGCCCGCCCATCAGCGTCGGTAAAGGAGGAGGCATGGATAGCGTAGGGATCGTGGAGTGTGCAGGATTGGCCGTCGGCCTCAACAACCATGAACTGATAATCCAGTTTTGCAGTCCCCGGAAGCTGGAGAGTGAAGAAACCGTCAGGGTGCAGCCGCTGCATCTCACGCTTGCCGGTCCCATCCGCCAGCAGGACGTGAACGCGCGCTGCCTGGGGTAGAAAAGCGCGAATCGTCAGCGTCCGCTCCCGGCTATCGTAGTGAGGTCCCAGAACCTCATAGGGTGCGTCGTGACGCAATTCAATTATTTTCCGAATATTTTCTTCCAGCATCATCCTTACCTTCTCATGAGAGGGAGCGGGTTCAGGCTCAAGATGAAAGATCAGCCCGAGACCTGTTGCGCCGCTTGTGCCGCCAATTCGATTAACATAACAAATTTGCGGATTTATGTGGACTGCCAGATGCGCTTTAAACCCGGTGGAGCAAGGAAAAATTCACAGGGTCGACAAAAAATCAGGGGAAGCGCCCGAAAGCACCTCCCCTGTTAACGCCTCCACCCCCCACCCCGCGCCCATCTGTGGGCGGGGGAAGTGAGCGGTCACAAATCAGGTTAGTCGTTGTCGTCTGCTGGTTCGGCGGGAGCATTTGCCGATGGCCCTGGGCCAGCTGCCGGACCACGTCCGCGCCCCATCGGTCGGTCGGTGAAAAATTTGTCCATGACCTGTTTCTGGTGAGGATCCAGGGCGGCGTACAGGTCGCTGGTCGCCTTGATCATCTCTTTCATGCTGGCCAGATTCTGCTCCATGAATTGCGCCTGTTCCTCAAAATGAGCCAGCGCGGTCTCATCCTGGTCGCGCATTGCCTGTTTAGTTTTGAACATCATCGCATGATGGGCATCCTGTGCGGCCAGAAAACCTTTCCAGGCGGCTTCCTGTTCGGGTTTCAGTTTGAGCCGCGCTTCGAGCAGCTCCATCCGTTCAGCGTGATATTGTTGCATCATGGCATAGCGCTGACCATGACCACCGCCATGACCACCGCCGCCCTTCATCATCGGGCAATCACCACCACCGCCCATCATCGGGCCGTGACCACCCCAAGGGCTGGCAAACGCAATAGTGGATAAACCCAGACCAGCGACAACAGCGGCAGCTAATAGATTCTTGTGCGATTTCATGATTGAACTCCGTGGTTTCTCGTTGAAGATGGGGTTATTAGACGCCTTTCTTGTAACCAGAGTTTTGCTGAGAGGGAAGTTTTGTATCAAATTGTAATACCAATTCCCGGTAGGTTTTATATTCCCCGCGTAGAGCGGGTTAGCGGAGCGTAACCTGCCGAAATCACAATTGAATTGGCGGGTTACGGGCTGACGCCCTAACCCGCCTGTAACCGTTCAGTCCCCCCTTTTTCAAAGGGGGGAGACTCCGCAGTAACGTCATTTAACACAATGGGA
>ERZ795053.1029-NODE-1029-length-35746-cov-8.040402_pt1 | contig 35746 bp, 22 predicted proteins | sample MGYA00375137_ERZ795053 | MGnify/ENA primary metagenome ERZ795053 (study PRJEB30182, sample SAMN05720284) | activated sludge metagenome | isolation source: Anaerobic digester | place: Hong Kong | collected 2014-12-17 ...
GCATGTGTTAAGCCTCCCGCTAGCGTTCATCCTGAGCCAGGATCAAACTCTTCATTGTAAAAATTGTCTTTTAAATCTCTTACGAAGACTTCTCCATGGTCTCATTCTAAATACTAACAAGTTTTTAGACGAGATTGTCTATCTCGCCTGGTTGCTACTTCATTCTATCAAAGAACTCTTTTTTCTTAATTTCACTTTAGGGACGTCAAAGATAATCATTTTTACCATTCCTGCCAAAAAATTTGAGATATTTTTTCCGGCTGTTCTCTTTCGCCTCTTCCCTTCTCCCTCCAGCCGGAATCACTATCTCAAATCTAACCCTTCAACCAACCTTTATCGTCTAAAAGCGGGTGCAAAAGTATGCATTAATTTTAAACCCGCCAAATAATTTCCGGTTTATTTTCAAAATATTTTTTCTCTTCGAAAACAAACCTGCATTATCCCTTGTAAACCAGATCAATGCATTTTAAAGAACTTTTTTGTGGAGAATAAGGGAGTCGAACCCTTGACCCCCTGCGTGCAAGGCAGGTGCTCTGGCCAACTGAGCTAATTCCCCATAATTTCAAAAAACATCCGGGAATCGAACCCTTGACCCTGGCGCTGTAGCGCCGTGCTCTGGCCAACTGAGATAATTCCCCAAATACAGTGTGAGCGTGAGTCTTGAGTGTGAGAAAACCCGCTCTCACTCTCACTCTCTATCCTGTTTCGTAGTCCCGCCCGGAGTTGAACCGGGGACCTCTACATTATCAGTGTAGCGCTCTAACCAACTGAGCTACGGGACTGTTTCAGGTTCCGGGTTCCGGGTTCCGGGTTTCCGGTTTTCAGGTCCTTCTTTCTTAAGAACCTTGAACCCTGAACTTGGAACTTTTTACATCTTCTTAAAGAACTCTGCTATCGTTTTGAACTTAAGCGGGTGCAAAGATATAAATTGATTCCAATCAAGCAAAAAAAGAAAAGAAAATTCATGAAATATTTTTACTGGTAATGCTTAAATTACATGGTTAACCTCTATGGATCATGCCGCTGTATCATCCGCCGCCCGCCAATGTCAATCCATAACTTAAGCATCTGCTCATTGTAAAGCCTCCGCTCCAGCAGAAAAACCGACCATGTCAGTTCAAGCTTTATATCCTGCTTCCGGAAAAACCTTACGTAAAGATCTGTCCTGTTACTTACCTTCGCCCTGTAAACCGGATCTCCCGGGTAAAGCTCGTTCCCGTGATCATTATAAAAATACATCGTCCCCTTCCCGGTATAGAAGCTGTTCATGATCCCCGCAAACCTGTACTCAGCACATACGTCAACCTGTAATCCATGCATGACGATCCAGCCTGTATTGTCAGCCCTCGCCCTCTCAAGTGCAAGAACCCAGCCAGCACTGCCCTCCAGCCTGTCAAAGATCGTCCTGCCTCCCAGATCGGCTCCCGCAGATGTCAGCAGCAGCAGATTATCATGAAGCGCCTCTTCTACAATGGGATCCTTGAAAGAAGCAAAATGTAACATATAACTGAAGTGACTCATATAAAAAATACCTGCCGTATACCTGCCACTCACACCAGCCATGAATGTCTCCCTTACACTCTCCGACTGTCTGCCTGTCCAGTCAAGCCATATATTTAAATAATCCCTTTCTGCTCCCCACTGAAAAAACATACCATTAATATTTGGACGGTAATATGAAACCGAATCGCTGAAAAACATGCGCGGGTATTTCTCGAGGGCAAACGCTCTTGGGAATGCACCCATTGCAAATTTTACCGGCTCTCTATTGTATTCATACCAGGCCGACGGATATAGATAATCTGAGAAGGCAGGGCTCCCAAATTCATGTATCATGCTCATTCCTGCTGAAAACCTGTGAACAGAATCCCACACTATCCCAAGCTCCGGAGAGAATCTGACCCCGGCCATGGTCTGGGGAATTTTTACTGATGATCCGCCGAATTCCACATTGTCAAAAAAGGAAAAAAATCTGCTGTTCCAGGTCAGTTCCTGAGTGAATCCTCTGAAAGTCAAAAGTAAAAAGATCAAGAATGTCAGCGATAATGTTTTCATAGTTCATGAATTTCCTTATTTTCGCAACAATATCCCGGGGATGTCAAATATAGTCATTATACCAACATACAAGGAAAAGGAAAATATCGAAGCCCTTATTAAGGCAATTTTTGCTCTGGACATTCCCTTTGATATCCTTATAATTGACGATAACTCACCCGACGGAACAGCAGATATCATAAAAGAGCTGCAGAAAAAACATTCCAACCTGTTCCTTATTGAGAGACCCGGGAAACTGGGACTTGGAACAGCTTACCTCGCGGGCTTCAGGTTTGCCATTGAGCACGGATACGATCTAATCTGCGAGATGGATGCCGATTTTTCACACGACCCGGCCGACCTTCCGCGTCTTTTCAAAGCCTGTAATGATGACAGGGCTGATGTGGCAATAGGATCGAGATATATCAGCGGTGTGAATGTCGTGAACTGGCCCCTCTCAAGGGTTCTCATGTCATACTTTGCATCCATTTATGTACGTTTTGTTACAGGAATGAAGATCAAGGACACCACGGCAGGCTTCAAATGCTACCGAAGGGAAGTGCTTGAGAATATACTTCCAAACCAGATAAAATCAGTGGGCTACAGTTTCCAGATTGAAATGAAGTTCATAGCCTGGAAACTGGGATACCGTATAGTGGAGATCCCTATCATATTCACCGACAGGAAGATGGGATCCTCCAAAATGTCAGGCGGCATCTTCAATGAAGCCATCTGGAGCGTAATCAGGATGAAGATAAGAAGCTGGTTCATCAGGTACAGACGAAACGGTGACAGGCGCTGATCGGTTCAATCCGTTACAGGAGCCTCAATAAATACCTGCCATTCAACAGCACTTAGCAGCATTGTATCCGAATATATTCAGAACCATACGGATAACAGGCAGCAGAATCTGAATAAGAAAAACAAAATTTCCGGAAATGTCAGACACATTAATAAGAAATGCAACAATCATAAATGAAGGTCATAGTTACAAGGGAGATATTCTTATCAGGGGTGAAATTATCGGATCAATTGGCCGGCCCGGAACCATATCTTCAGAAGGTGTTTCAGAAGAAATCGACGCGGAAGGCCTTTTCCTTATCCCCGGAGTAATTGATGTTCATGTTCATTTCCGGGAACCGGGACTTACTCAAAAAGGCGACATTGCCTCTGAATCCAGGGCCGCCGTCGCCGGAGGTGTCACCTCATTCATGGATATGCCAAACACGATACCTCAGACAGTAACTCTTAAAGCACTGAATGAAAAATTCACCCTTGGTTCAGAAAAATCATTTATTAACTATTCCTTTTATATCGGGGCAACAAATAACAACCTGGACGAGATATTAAAGGCTGATCCTTCAGCAGTTAGCGGTATAAAATTATTTCTCGGCTCATCAACAGGCAATATGCTGGTAAATGAGACCCTGTCGCTCAGTGAATTGTTCAAAAGAGCACATCTGCCTGTTTGTGCCCACTGCGAGGATGATGCTGAAATCAAAAAGAACAGTATTGTATACAGGGAAAAATACGGGGAGAATGTACCATTTGAAATGCACCCTCTTATAAGAAGCAGAGAAGCTTGCTTTATGTCTTCCTCCTCAGCCGTGAAGATGGCACGGGAATACAACACCCGTCTTCATATTACCCACCTGTCCACTGCCGACGAGATGAAACTGTTCAGTAATGAAGAACCTGCCGGAGAAAAAAGGATCACGGGAGAAGCCTGTGTACATCATCTGTGGTTTGATGACTCTTTTTATGAGAAATCAGGAGCATTCATTAAATGGAACCCTGCAATAAAGACAAGATTCGACAGGGAATCTCTGACAGATGCAGTAAACAAAGATCTGCTTGATGTAATTTCAACTGATCATGCTCCTCATAGCCTGAAGGAAAAAACAGGAACATATTTTAATGTACCTTCAGGAGCGCCGATGGTACAACATTCACTGGTTACCATGTTCGAAATGTGGCACAGGCGTTTATTTACACCTGAGAAGATAATAGAAAAAATGTGTCATAATCCGGCCGTCATCTTCAATATAGAAGGCAGGGGATTCATCCGGGAAGGCTATAAAGCCGACCTGGTGCTGGTTGATCCGGACAAAACCTGGACAGTAAGCAGGGAAAACATTCTGTACAAGTGCGGCTGGTCGCCTCTTGTAGGAACGACATTCAATACAGCGGTGATCAGAACCTTCGTTAACGGGACTACTGTATATAATAATGGTGTATTCAACGAGGACTACCGGGGGCAGAGGCTGAAGTTTGACCGATAGGACCCCCGAGTACTCGGGGGCGCGGGTTCTTTCTTTCACCGGGGATTATCCTTTCCGGACCACAAACCTTACCGTACTCCTTGTCTTCTGTTCCAATAATATCTCACGTCCGGAGATGATACGACTTATAGCTTCGGGAGTATAGTGACGTATTGACAGAAGTTCAACATTTTCGTTGTAAAGGGCTGAATATTCAGCATCGAGATCTTCAAGAAGATCTTCCACTTTTGAACGTTCATCGTCGACACAGACATCGAGGCTGATCGCACTGGCTTCCACAAGGTTCACTTTTATACCGTTGTTAACGAACTGCTGAAAGACCATGCTCAGGTTGTCTCCCATCACAAAGGAGAAGTCTCTGGGGAGTATGGATAACAATATCTGGTTCTCTTTCCTGACAAATACAGGCATGATCTTTTTGAGTGTGGCATCGCTCCTTACCACTGTACCTTCTGACGAAGGATCCATAAAACACTTCACAAAGAGAGGTATGTTCTTGTTATGAAGGGGTTTTATCGTCTTGGGATGAATGACTTTTGCTCCGGAGAAAGTCATTTCGACCGCTTCCTTGTAGGATATCTCATCGAGTCGTCCGGCATCAGGAAGCCATTTCGGGTCTGCATTTAAAAGTCCGGGAACGTCTTTCCAGACAGTCACACTTTCAGCATCAAGCATATTCGCCAGGAGAGCTGCCGTATAATCGGAGCCCTCCCTGCCCAGGGTTGTCGGCTTTCCTGCTGCCGTACCTCCTATAAAGCCCTGGGTAACAAATAGCTGCGAACGGGAGAAATCAAAAACAGTTTTTATACGCAACTGAGTCTCATTCCATAGAATATTGGCATCACGGTACCTGTCGTCGGTAATAAGACTTTTCCTTATATCAACCCATTCGGAATTAAGCCCTGATTCTACTAAATATCCGGCTACGATGACTGTTGACCATAGTTCACCAAATGATACAACCTGGTCATATTCATAATCGTAATGTGACCTTTTCGCCGAAATAAGGTATTCCCTTAGTTCTGCAAAAGAATTGTCGATTTTTTCCCTGGCAGAATTCCCTGAAGTGAAAAGATCGTCTGCAACGGATGCGTGATAGCTGTATATATTGTCAAGATGTTCCTTGTAGCTTCTGTCGCCTTCAAGCCATTTTTTAAGAACCTGCTCAAGAGCATTGGTTGTTTTTCCGAATGCTGACACCACCACCACCAGGTCGTCTTTCTCTTCCGATACAATTTCAGCCAGGTTCCTTATTCCCGCTGCATCCTTAACAGAGGCGCCTCCAAATTTATAGACCTTCATAAACTGATAATAATTAAAAAATCAGGAAGTCAAATTTATGAATAATTAACCACGGAGTCACCCGGAGTTACATGGAATTTTCACGGAAACCCGATAGTATCGGGATCTAATTGGCTGGAATAGTCATGAGGAATTAGTAATTTAGCATTGTACATAAAAATATCCTGGGGAAAATTGCCAACTGATTTTTGACAACTGCGATTTTTTTTTTACCAGACAGATTTAAATAACTTCCTGGAAATGAACAGTTACAAAATAACAACCCTAAACGATTTCATAATCCTGAGGCAGAAAGATTTCCCTTTTGCCAAAGGTGAGCTTTCAAGCCTCCTCAGTCATATCGGGACAGCAGCCAAAGTAGTAAACAAAAAGATCAACAAGGCAGGTCTTGTTGATATCCTTGGCAGGGCAGGAATTGTGAATGTCCAGGGAGAGAATCAGCAGAAACTGGATGTCTTCGCCGACAAAGTTTTCACAGATGCCTTGAGGTCGAGCGGAGAATGCTGCGGAATAGCGACTGAAGAGAATCAGAATGAGATTGTTTTCAGCGACAAGCTGGCAAGGAAAGGTAATTACGTGGTATGCATAGATCCTCTCGACGGATCGTCGAACATCGACTACAATGTATCTGTCGGTTCTGTCTTTTCAATATACAGAAGGATAACTCCACGCGGAGAGGAAGTCACCAACGAGGATTTTCTCCAGGACGGAACCCGGCAGGTGGCTGCAGGATATATTATATATGGGTCATCAACCATGCTTGTCTATACCACCGGCAATGGAGTTAACGGTTTCACCCTCGATCCTTCGATCGGTGAGTTCTGTCTCTCCCATCCATGTATGATGAGCCCTCCCGACGGAAGAATTTACTCAATTAATGAGGGCAACTATATTTATTTCCCCCCGGGCATTAAACAGTACATTAAATACTGTCAGGAGAAGGATGAAAGCACCGGCCGGCCTTATACATCAAGATATATCGGATCACTTGTATCTGATTTTCACAGGAATCTTTTAAAAGGTGGTGTTTTTCTCTATCCGCCTGTCGAAAATATGCCCGAAGGTAAGCTCAGGCTGGTGTATGAGTGCAATCCTGTCGCCTTCATTGCAGAGCAGGCCGGAGGAACTGCAACCAATGGTCACGGTAGAATCCTTGAGATAAAGCCACAGTCACTGCATCAGCGTTCACCTCTTTACGTAGGATCGAAGAACATGGTAAGTAAGGTGATTGAGTTACTGGCGTGAGGAATGCGGTGTGCGGCATGCGGTTGTCAAAGTAAAGATGACGCTCATAGCACTCAAAGGACTTACTCGTAGCGCAATGCTTCGACAGGATTTCTTGTCGCCGCCCTGTAGCTTTGAAAACTGACTGTTAATATTGAAATTACAAGTATAATGATTGCCGACAGGACAAATACCCACCATGAAAGCGTCGTCCTGTAAGCATAGTTCTCAAGCCACCTGTGCATTGCATACCATGATACAGGTACTGCTAAGGAAAATGCTATGAGAATCCACCTTAGCAGGTCCTTATTGATTAGTAAAAGCAGATCTGCAAGGTTTGCACCGTTGATCTTCCGGATGCCTATTTCTTTTGTCCTGAGCCTCGCCTGCTGGTACGATATCGTAAAGATGCCGATCATCGAGAGGAAAATACTGATAAGGGAACAGCTTATTATCAGCTTCAGGAATCTCTGATTATCCCTGTGGAACCATTCAAAACGATCTCCTATTGATTCAATATTAACAGGGTAGCCGGGTATAAGCTCTGTCCATATTTCAGAGATAAGCTCCCTTAGCTGGTTGGTATTATTCCCGGATGCCTTGACGAGAAGGAAGCTTCCCCTGTTATCGAATGATATAAATGCCGGTTCCACCATTGATTTTAAGCCTGAATAATGAAAATCTTCAACTATTCCTGCTATTATTTTGTCTTCCATTCCCGGTATCCCCCTGCCAAGCAGCTCCCGGTCTGGGAAAAAGCGCGTAAAAGACCTGTTTATGAGGCACTTATTTGCCGTGGTGGGTGTGAGATTCGAGCCTTCAAGAAGCTTTATTCCAAGTACATCGAGGTAATCTTCATCACCGCTGAAACCCGCCAGGGTATACTGTTTCTCAGTTCCGTCCTGCTGGTATTGTAAGGAGAGTAAATAGTGTTCAAGTACAGGTGAGGCGTTGACACATGAAACATTCCTGACCAGGCTGCTGCTCATTAACTCTTCTTTGAAAACTCCTGCTTTCTCACGGTATTGACCAGGGATCCTGATCTCAATTACATCTTTGTCAAGTCCAATAGGTTTATTTGTGATATATTCCATCTGCATAATGATCACTATTGAACATGTAATCAGTACAAAAGAGCTTGCTATCTGGAAGATACTGAAGCCAGGGATCCTGATACTTCCGGTCCTCTTCCCCTTATCAGCATAAATGGAAAACGTCAGCTTATTATGATAGACCTTGTAGTAAACAAATAAGAAAGTGACCAGGATAACCACCAGAACTATGAGACCCAGTATTGTAAGGCTGACGGAATTAAACATGAAAGAATCTGGTATCTCAGTCTCTGTCAGACTGTTGAAGAAAGGTAAAGCTTCAAACATCAGATAAAGGCTCAGCAAGAAGGACATCATTACCAATATTGAGTTCTCCAGCATAAAACGGTTGATCAGGTTGATTTTTTTACCACCGTTTATACGTCTTATCCTGAACTCGTTTAATTTCCCAAGGAATCTGTTTGTGATTATTCCCAGATAGTTAAACAGGGCAACAGCTATAATAATTAACCCTATTATCAATGCTATATAAAGATCAGTAATGTCCCGGCTTTTCTCTACGGAAAAGCCCCTTCCTCTATCAAAATAAGCATCGTGCAGGGGCATCAGATAATAGGAACCAGGCTTCCCGGTATTTATTATTGGAATGGATTCCTTGTTCTGTGCGAAAAGCCTTTCCGTTTCTTCCTTGTCAGCTCCGGGAGAAAGTCTTACATAGCAATGACCATCTGTTTCCCCGACAAGCCTTACCATTTCGAAATTGATCTGCGTATTGGAATGCGGCTTTTCAAAAACACCGCTTACGAAATACCTGTCATCCCCGCCGGGATTAATCATCTCAATAGTCTTTCCGACAGGATCCTCAGAGCCGAAGTATTTTTTTGCAATATCTGTCGAGATAACGATATTATTTCCTGATTCCAGGGCAGTTTTAGAATTGTTTGTCAGAAGCTTATATGAAAAAAAATCGAAGAAGTTAGCTGAGGCACCGATTATCGGGGGATGATCGTAGTAATCTTCATCATTGACAATTATCCTCTGTGCTCCCGAATTAATTATGTAACAATAATCTTCAACCTGTGAAAAATTGTTTTTCATGTATTCGCCTGATCCTGCCTTGCATTGATACATCTTCCCTCCGGGAAACCATGGATCATCACATTTAAGGGCATATATCCTGTCCTTGTTAGTATGGAAATTATCAGTACTTAATTCCCTGTTTAAAAACAGGATTATAAGATTAAAACCGGCAAAACCAACGGCCAGGCTCACAACCAGAACCAGGGTATTAAGTTTGTCTTTGTACAGGCTTCTCAGGATTTGCTTCATTCACAATGTTATTGGTTTGATTATCTCATGTGTCGTATAATTCCGATCTGGTTTCATGTTAACGCACCGAGTTTCTGCCTGGAGTTTTTACCCCTAAATCCCCCAAGGGGGACTTTTAATCCTACTACTAACTTCATACTCTATTTTTTTAACAACATCTTCAATTTTATTTTCGATTTCTGAATTTGTAAATCTTATTACCTTAATGAAATATCTTTCCATCTCTGCAGACCGTCCATCATCATATTCCCTCCTGTATTTATGTATTTCTCCGTCAATTTCTACTACCAATCTCGCTTCATGACAATAAAAATCAACTATGAAGAAATCTATTGGATGTTGTCTGCGAAACCTTGCATTGCATACTTGTTTACTCTTAAGCCTTTCCCAAAGCAGATTTTCATGTATTGTCATTCTTTTTCTTAGGTTCCTGGCAGCTTCAAATGTCTCCGGTTTCGCTCCATAATACATTGGCTTCTCAATTTCTTCCATTTTTTATAAATTTTTATCTCGATCAATCTTTTCACCACTTTCTTCTAAGCCCCCCCTGGGGGGTTGGGGGGTAAAGTCCCGCATGGCGGGATTGGGGGTCATTCATATCTGAGTGCTTCAATCGGATTCCTGGTCGCTGCTCTCCAGCTCTGCCAGCCAACTGTCAGGAGGGTTATTGCCAGGACAATTAATCCTGCCAGGGCGAATATCCACCAGGAAAGTTGTATCCTGAAAGCAAAACCTTTCAGATATTGTCTCATCAAAAAGTATGAAAGAGGTACTGCAATTATATATGCAGCTGCTATCCATATGATTACGCCATGGTTTATATTGACTATAATGTCGGAAATCTTTGCCCCGTGAACCTTCCTTATACCCGTTTCCCTGGTTTTCAAGCGGGATACAAAATGTATGATCCCAAAGGTCCCAAGGCAGGATAATATTATTGAAAGGAAGGCAAAGATACGTATTACAAAAGCTGAGTGTATCTCGATTTTATAAAGTGTGTCAAGCCATTCATCGTAAAAATTAAAATCAAAAACGAAACCCGGGCATGTTTCTTCCCAGATTTTCCCTATATCGCTGATAATGTTCTGATATGTACCTGGCAGCAACCTGCAGCTCAGGTAGCTTATCCCGAAATTATCAGAACATTCAAATACAGTTGGTTTAAGAGGTTCACTCAGCTTCTCGACATTAATATCCTTTATAACTCCAATTACCTTTATGGAATTCTTGTCTATCTCCTCCCTTGTTGCCTTACCGAAGGCCTGTTCGGGCCTTGGTATTCCCATTAAGACCAGGTCTTCTATCGATTCTTTTCCGATAAGCTTGAATGCTGTTTCGTTGATTATGACCGATTTTTTCCAGTCCCGTTCATCGAAATCCCTGCCCTGGAGGAATTCCACATCGTACACCTTGAAGAAATCAGGATCGACTGTAAAACTGGGCACCTGTCCATCGTATCCGTATTTATCCCGTGGCTCTGCCCACAAGTTCCAGAGAGACACTTTTCCCGGTATTCCGTGCGATACAGCACACGATACTATATTGGGATTTGCCAGTAACTTCTGCTTTAGCACAGGGAGCTTGTCCTTTATCTCATAGGGAGCATTTATAGTAATGATCTGCTCTTCTGAGAAACCTATATCCTTGTTGGTAAGCAAGTTATTCTGACGGGTCATAACAATTATAGAAACAATCATCACAATAGTAATCAGGTACTGGACCAGGGATAATCCGTTTCTCATTTTCAGTTTGTTCTCAACAGCCGATTCTCCAAAGATAAAAGCAGGCTTTGCTTTTGAAATAATTGCTGCGGGGTAGAAACCTGAAAGGAAACCTATTACCAGGATACCGGGAATTACTAAAAGAATATTTGGAAACTTAAGAGCAGTGAGAACGTGCAAATCCTTTTGAATCAGCTTGCTGAATGGTGTCTCCAGTACAAAGGAGAGGTAAATGCCAAGCGCAAAAGCAACAAGGCTTATTATCATTGCTTCAAGTATGAACTGTCTGAATATTGTTTTCCTGTCCGCTCCAGCTACTTTCCTGACACCAATTTCTTTTATCCTGTTCAGATGATTTGAAGTGAAGAGAATAATAAAATTAAGAACTGATACTAAAATGACAAGTATTGTGACCAGACTAAGCAGCAGGATTGTCTGAAGATCCGCATGAAGTGTCTGACCTGAAGCGCCTGCGGTTACCGGGCTTAAGTATGATCTTTTAAAGGGGAAAAGCCTGAATGGCTCGTCCCTGTAATGATCTTCCGAGTAGTCAGCCGTGAGCTTTCCGGCCAGAAGGGCCGGATCGGAGTTGTCATACAGCCGGAAAAAATAACGGGAATGGAAAATACCACTCCTCCACTCTCCCCCCAGGTCATTTACATTTTCCCATGTAACAACAGCCTGAGCCTGGATACTTGATTTTTGCGGCAGGTTTTCAAATACAGCTGTTACCAGGAATTCTTTCCTGTTCTGAACAATCACGGGTTTACCGATCGGATCGGAATTACCAAAGACCATCTTTGCAAAATCACTGCTCAAAGCAATACTTTGATTGTCCGGCAGGGGATTCTGTTTATCTCCTCCTATAAGGTTGACAGAAAATATCCGGAAAAAATCATTATCGGTTTTTACAAATGAACTCACTCTGTAAGGTTCATTTTCAAATGACAGTTCCGTCGAGCCGTTCTCATACCGGCATAAATACTTCACCTCCGGATATTTGTTCCTTATGTCATCAATAATATCACCGCGCAATGAGGTGATTCCTTTCTGTACACACAGACGATATATGCTATCGACCCCGGGAAATGATTTATCGTATTCTCTTTCACCGAAAATATATGATGCCAGAAGTACAGCAACTGAAAGGCTTAAAGCAAAGCCGGGAATTATTATAAATGTAAAAACCGGGTTTCTCAGCAGTATTCTCAGGATTATCTTAATGTTATTCATAACAGTCATTTAAATTGCCTGCATTGTGTTTTCTTCTCGCTCCCATCGGGTTCCTCTTCGCTGCCCTCAAGCTTTGCCATGTTTTACCCCCCAACCCCCCAAATGGGGGGCTTTTATTATTGTTTCTTAATTTCGTTTACAATGCTTTCAATTTCAGTAATAACATCGGTAAGGTTTTTCATTATTTGATCATTGGTAAATCGAATAACTGTTATTCCTAACTCGTTTAGGATTTCACTCCTGCCAATATCATATTCTTCGTTTTCAGGAATATCATGAATACTTCCATCAACTTCAATTACAAGTTTCAATCTTGCGCAATAAAAATCTGCAATAAACCGGTTTATAGGATGCTGCCTTCTGAAATGCAATCCAAGGAACTGATTTTTTGAAAGTCTTGACCAGAGTATCTTTTCAGCTTCAGTTTCAAACTTTCTTAATTCTTTAGCTTTTTTAAAGACATCCGGTGTCGCACCGAAATACATGGGATATTCATAACTTAAACCCTTCATCTCTCTTAAGAATTTTCAATTAAGATATTTCTTATAAATCCTTCATACAAAGTTGCTATCATAAACATAACAAAGTCCCCCAATTGGGGGATTTAGGGGGTGAGAAAGGTCATTCATATCGCAATGCCTCAACAGGATTCCTCGTCGCTGCTCTCCAGCTCTGCCAGCTTACGGTCAGCAATACGATTGAAATGGAAATAAGGCCTGAAACTCCAAAAATCCACCAGCTGAGGCTTGTCCTGTATGCAAAGCCCTCAAGCCATTTATGTGCTATCAGCCATGATGCCGGTACAGCTATCAGAAATGAAATCACAAACCACTTAATGAAATCACGGTTCAGCATCAGGAGCACTTCAGATATTTTTGCACCATTTATCTTACGTATCCCTATTTCTTTTACCCTGGTAAGGCAGATCATAAAAATCTGACCAAGGATTCCCATACAGGTCAGAGCGATGGCAATCAGTGTGAAAAATGTGATCGATGCGGCCAGCTTCTCTTCCTTTAAATAAAAAGACTGAAAAAAATCATCATAAAAAACATAACTAAAGGGTTCATCGGGCGAAAGTGACTTCCATACCTGATTAATCATGCTTATCTGTTGAGCAGTATTGCCTGCAGTGAGCCTGACAGAAAGTACATTCCCGTAACCGGCTCCATCAAAAATAATTGCCAGGGGTTCTATACTCTGATAATAAGAGAAAAATTTGAAATCCCTGATCAGACCTGTTACTTCAAAACCCTCATCCTGACTAACATAATATTTTCTGCCTTCAATATTTTCCCAGCCATATTGCTTTAAGGCTTCCTGGTTCAACAGACAGGACTTATTTAGATCTCCTTCAAGAAAATCCCTTCCGGCAAGCAATTCAATTCCCATCGTATTAATATAATTATCACCGACATAAATACAGTTAACAACGACGCTTTTACCTTCAAAATCATTATCCATCCTGTGGTTTATCATTCCCGGACACCCGCTGCTTAATGTTGTAGCTGTAACAAAAGTGAGTTTCTCCAGCTCTTGTCTGAATGCATTCGTCTCCCTGTATTTGTAGGGAATATTGATACGCATAAGCAGCTCATTGTTGAAACCGGGATCAGAGTGTTTTACAAAGTCCAGCTGTCTGTATATTATTAATACAATTGTGATAAGGGCAACCGACACTGTAAGCTGAAATGAAAGGAGAACCTGTTTCCAGATGGTTTTGCTGTTACTTTTGCTTCCTGGTCCAGCCAGGAATCCAACTATGCTGAATCTGGACAATATATATAAAGGTGCCAGGCTGTTGACCAGAATCACCATAATGAAAGCCAAAATAATAAAAGGGGCAATGGAAACCACGTCGTGGAACTTTACCTCCAGCTCTTTACCGAAAAGTTTTTCAGAGAACGGCAATGCCATGTCGGTAATGATAAGCGCCAGAACAAGGGAGATCAGAATACCAATGCTAACCTCAGTTATTATGTATCTGATTAAGTCTTTCCAACCGGCTCCGAAGGTCATTTTAATCCCTGTTTCCCTGAATTTTGAATATTGCATCGAGACTGAATAATTCAGGTAGTTAATGCTGGAAAGTGCCAGAATTAATAAACCTATTGCAAGGAAGATTTTCAGGAGTTCCGGATTACCTTTGGCATGCCTGCTTTTTATTGTTAGTTCTGAAAGATAAATATCATCCAGGCTCTGCAGGGCCAGACTGTCAATATCCAGCTGCCTTATACCGGTTAACCGGTTTAGTTCATTTGCAAGAAATTCTGGTTCTGCTCCTGCTTTCAGCTTAACGAATAAATTTGTCGGATTATATTTATTGTCATTTGTAGTCGTACTGGAAAAACGAAACTTTTTATTTTCGCTGTTAAGAATAACGTCTGCCTGGAAAGTTGAATTGGCAGGTAATTCTTTAAATACTGATGTTACTGTCCCAAAGAAATAATTACCCAGGTTGATTTGCTGTCCCAGTGGGTTCCGGGTTCCGAACAAAGCTTTTGCAAGATCACCGGAAATGGCGACAGATTCCATACCGTCGAATGGTGTCCCCGACTGGCTTTGGGAGATTTCCACCGAAAAGATTGAAAAGAAACTGTTCGTTGTCGCCAGTAAATATTTTACCCGGGTATTATTCATTGTCTTTACATCCTTGATTGTTATCAGTTCACGGTCCTGAAAATCAAGAGGACAGGCATCCTCAACAACCGGATAATCGGAGATGAGAAACGGATACAGGTCCCAGTTGAGGTTACAGCGGTTTTTCTTCACATCATAGATCCTGTATATCTGCCTGTGGTTTGAAAAATTATGATTGACTGTTGTTTCAGTATTATAGAAAAGGCCTATCATGATACATGCAGCAAAACCTATCGCGAAGCCCCCGATTATAAGGAAGGAATAAACTTTATTCTTTAACAGGTTACGAAAAGCCAGCTTTATATTAAGATAAATCATCGAATTTGTTTTTTCCTTTTAATCAGCAAAGTAGTTGTAAATATTTATTCCTTTTATTAATTCATCGTTTAAGCTCCACTTTTGGAGTCCGGAATCATTCATATCTGAGTGCCTCAACAGGATTCCTCGTCGCCGCCCTCCAGCTTTGCCATGTTTTACCCCCCAACCCCCCAAATGGGGGGCTTTTATTATTGTTTCTTAATTTCGTTTACAATGCTTTCAATTTCAGTAATAACATCGGTAAGGTTTTTCATTATTTGATCATTGGTAAATCGAATAACTGTTATTCCTAACTCGTTTAGGATTTCACTCCTGCCAATATCATATTCTTCGTTTTCAGGAATATCATGAATACTTCCATCAACTTCAATTACAAGTTTCAATCTTGCGCAATAAAAATCTGCAATAAACCGGTTTATAGGATGCTGCCTTCTGAAATGCAATCCAAGGAACTGATTTTTTGAAAGTCTTGACCAGAGTATCTTTTCAGCTTCAGTTTCAAACTTTCTTAATTCTTTAGCTTTTTTAAAGACATCCGGTGTCGCACCGAAATACATGGGATATTCATAACTTAAACCCTTCATCTCTCTTAAGAATTTTCAATTAAGATATTTCTTATAAATCCTTCATACAAAGTTGCTATCATAAACATAACAAAGTCCCCCAATTGGGGGATTTAGGGGGTGAGAAAGGTCATTCGTACCGCAATGCCTCAATTGGGTTTCTCGTCGCTGCCCTCCAGCTCTGCCAGCTGACGGTGAGAAGGGCAATTACCACCGCCGATAAAACAGCTAGGGCATAGATCCACCAGTTCAGATCAGTTCGGTATGCGAAGCGCTCCATCCACTTATCGAGAAGCCATACCGAAACCGGGACTGATATTAAAGCTGCCGCAATGACCCATTTGATAAAATCAATGTTCAGCATCAACAAAACACTTCCGACAGAAGCTCCATTAACTTTTCTTATCCCTATTTCTTTCCTTCTCCTGAGAATTGAGATCATCGATATCCCGAAAAGCCCCATCACAGACAGGATGACGGCAAGAAATGAAAATGCAGCTATCATCCTGAGCTGATTACCTTCCCGCTGATAAAATCCCTCCATCACATCTGTAAGGTACCTTATCTCAAACACTTCATCGGGAGATATTGTCGTGAATAGTTCTCTCAGACGGGCAATTGCATCAGTATCATTCTGGCCGTCAGTCCGAACGGCAATGAGACTCATCCGTGCCGGATTTTGTGGAAGAATGACCATTGGCTGTATCGATGAATGCATAGAATGCGCATGAAAATCGCGTAACACTCCTCTAACCGTGAAAGCAAGAATCAGATCACCTGCGCCTACATTATATTCTTTTGCAGTCGATTCATTGACAAGTATCTCCGGGGGACCTGGTTTGTACGGACCGAAGGACAAGCCTTCAATAACCTCTATACCAAGCAGTTCCGTCATGCCTTCGCCCATTATAAGGCCGTCAAACCTCACTGTTTCTCCCTCTGTCACAGCGAGTCTCACCGGAAGGAATGAGTTGAACGGTGGAATATAGGAGCCGCCTGCAACGGACACAACACCGGGAACCTTCCTCATCTCATCACAAATCATCGTAAAGCTGTTTTTCAGCCCGTCCGAGTTGAGGTCGGCAACGAAAACATTTTCCGGATTGATACCCTGATACCCGGTCATCAGATATCGGATCTGCTTCGACAAAGCCAGCACCCCGGTAACCAGGATCATATAAATAGCAAAGTGGAGTACCAGGAATGAATAATTCCATCTGGCTGATCCGTCCGGCTTCAGCTTCATCCCCGACAACAATTTCAGCGCAGGTATCCTTGAATAATTATGTCCTATCAGCCATCCGGCAATTGATGCGATTAAAATAACAGTGCCGGTTATTATCAGCCATAAACTGAAGTTCAGAAAAACCTCGCCTGTCATAGTCTTATTCAGGGTGGAATTCAAAAAACCAATCCCGAAATCGATAATAAAACCGGCAGGTATCAGGCTTAATAGCACCAGCAGGACTGATTCTGTCATTATCAGCATCCTGATCCTGGAAAAAGAAGCACCATAAACCTTCCTCGTACCTGTTTCATGCACCCTGTCGGACATTACAGCCCTTGAAAGCAGGATATAATTGGCAAGCGATATTAAAAGAATCAGCAATGAAACAGCTTCAAGGTATTTAAGTTCATCAGGATTTCCCTGCCTCAGGAAGTAGCCGCCTGTAATCCCCTCCGATCTGAGATATATATCTGTTACCGGCTGCAGACTGTATTGATTTTCTTCAGCGTTTTCAATCGTAAGGAAATCCCTGAACACTTCCATTTCATTTTCCACTGTCGCCGGATCTGTATTTGGATCGAGAACGACATATGACAGGAAATCGGCACGGCTCCAGCCTGTTGGTCCGGATCGATCAGATCCGTAATCACCCAGGGTTTTCTGAAATTGTGCGAATATCTTTTCTGAAAGCTTGATGTCGGCAACAAAATAAGGATCCAGAGTTGAGTTGGACGGGAAATTCCTGTACACTCCCGAAACGGAAAGCTCCGCCATCCCGTCGGTAAACTTTACAGGCAGTATCCTGCCCACAGCAAAAACTTCCCCGAAATATTTCATCGCTGATTCTTCAGATATTGCTATTTCTGACGGAGTGACAGCAGGACCACCGTTTATGAACTCAGCCCCCATTATCCTGAAAATTGAGGGATCTGCAAAGGCAAGGTTCCGGTCACGCACCATTTCATTGGCAGAATTTCGTATCTGGATATTTCCCCCATGATAATACCTGAAAAAATCCCTTACACCGGCTATCTGACCTGCCATTACCTCAGCCAGCGGATACTGTGTCAGGGCTGATGTCCCGTACAATATCCTGTAGGTATTTTTTCTGTCAGGTATGAATTTATCAAATGACCGTTCATGGATTACAAGAGCTGCCAGCAGAATTATTGAACCAAGGCCGATACCCAGACCTAGGATACTTATTGCTGACGGCAATCTGTTTCGAATAATGCTTCTTATTGCAGCCTTAAGATCAGATAGTATCATATCGTCGATTTTCTTATTACTGCTTTCCAAAATAATGCCATTAATGTAACATTCTGTATTGTTGATATTTGTAAATTATACTTTATCATTATCGTATAATATTTATACGTTTTTATGTTAATTATTTTTACGTTTTATTGATTTATTTCTATAAAAATCCTACCTTACCAAGGTGTTTCACTGAGTTAAACCGGAGTTACACAGCCTGTCCCGATAGGGGCAGGAAAAACAGTCTTGCCCGGTGAAAAATTCAGTGCGACTCCGTGGTAAAATTTCTATAATATGCCTGGTCAGAAAGGTAACATACTGGTAGTCGATGACAATAAAAGCATCCTCAGTGCGCTTGAAATCCTGCTTACTTCTGAATTTGATGAAGTCAGGACAATCTCCAATCCGAACCTCATCCCTGCCGAGCTGAGTAAGACGGAATACAACCTGATCATCCTCGACATGAACTTTGCTGCAGGTGTGAACACCGGAAATGAAGGTATCTTCTGGCTGAAAGAAATAAAGAAGATGAATCCGGACACTTCGGTTGTAATGATCACAGCCTATGGTGATGTTGAAACTGCTGTCAGAGCCCTGAAGGCAGGTGCTTCAGACTTCATTCTTAAACCCTGGGACAATGAAAAGCTCATTGCGACATTAAGACTTGCCCTGCAGCTCAGTTTCTCAAAGAAAGAGATCAGGGATCTGAAAGAGACGCAAAGTGAGCTGAAAAAAGAAATCAACAGGGAACAGAGGAAGATTATCGGCTCATCCCCACGTATTACCGGGATACTTGATATTGTCAGAAAGGTTGCCGGCACCGATGCAAACGTACTTATTACAGGGGAGAACGGAACCGGCAAGGAACTGGTTGCCCGGGAGATACATCGCCTGAGTGCCAGGTCGGGGGAACTGATGGTTAGTGTCGATGTGGGTGCTCTTACTGAAACGCTGTTTGAAAGCGAGCTCTTCGGCCATGTGAAGGGAGCCTTCACCGATGCCAGGGAAAACCGGCCGGGTAAATTTGAGATTGCAGACAAGGGAACCCTTTTCCTGGATGAAATAGGAAATATCTCATTCCACCTTCAGGCAAAACTGCTCAAGGCCGTAGAAAGCAGACAGATAACCAGGGTAGGATCAAACAAGACAGTCCCTGTCGATATCAGGCTGATATGCGCTACCAATAAAAACCTCGACCTGATGGTAAATGAGGGACTCTTCAGGGAAGACCTCCTTTACCGGATAAACACAATACATATTGAACTTCCACCTCTCAGGGAAAGAGGCAATGACATCATCACACTTGCAGAGTATTTCCTCGATAAATACTCCCTGAAGTACAACAAGCCAGGCATAAGGCTGAACAGGCATGCTCTCGACAAGCTGATGAATTACACGTGGCCCGGCAATATAAGGGAACTCGAGAACACTGTTGAGAAATCGGTTATTCTCAGTGAATCAAAAGTCCTGAAGCCGGAGGATATTTACCTGAAGCCGGTAAGGCAACCGGATGAAACAGGTTCATTCCGTACCCTTGATGAGATGGAAGAGATAATGATAAACCTGGCTATAGATAGAAACAATGGAAATTTAACAGCTGCAGCCGCACAGCTTGGGATTACCAGGCAAACTCTTTATAACAAACTGAAATCTAAAAAATGATCAGCAAAAAACTCTATCTGAATATCATTATCAGAGTATTGTTGATAGTACTGCTTTCACTTGCTCTCGGTTACCTGATCTTTTTACATGGATCATTAAGGCTCTCTCTGTTATGCGCCCTGGCCTTAATAATCCTGACGGTTTCCCTGATAAGCTATCTTAACCGTACCAACAGGAATATCCGGTATTTCTTTGATTCCGTCAGAAATGACGATTCCAACCTGTCGTTCCCTTCGGATATCTCGAACAGGAGCATGAGGGAACTGAACGAAAGCATGAATAACGTTAACCTGCAGATCCAGTCACTTAAGATTCAAAACCAGCGCCAGGAACAATACTTCAGCCGTATACTCGAACAGCTTGCCACCGGAATTATGACCGTCGATCGCAAGGGATTCATTCACAATTCCAATGCAGCGCTGAGAGAACTTCTCGGAGCAGAGGTTCTTACTCACATGAAACAGCTTGAACGTATTGAACCTTCATTGTTCGCAGCAGTAAGTGAATTCAGGCCTTTCGACAGAAAGCTGATCAGCATCATTACCAGAACCGGAGAGATCAGATTATCACTTAAATCTACCTTTTTCGGTGAAGGAGAAAATGAACTGATGATACTTTCAGTCCAGGATATAAAACATGAACTTGATGAAAAGGAAACAGATGCCTGGATGAAACTGATCAGGGTTCTTATGCATGAGATAATGAATTCAATAACCCCTATAACATCGCTTTCCGAATCGCTTGCAGGCATTTTCAGATCTGAAAGCAGAACATTAAACCCGGAGGAAATAACCGAACGGAAAATAGTAACCACTCTGCAGGGGCTGGATGTTATCAAAGAACAGGGAAAGGGACTAATGGCCTTTGTTGAATCATACCGCAGCCTTACACGAATTCCCAGACCCGAGAAGAAAAAGGTATGTACAGCTGAACTCTTCTCAAGAGTGAAGACACTGGCGGGCTCACTCCGTAAATCGCCTGACACTAAAATCATATTTCAGGAAATCAGCCCTGATGCCGTGATCTTTGCAGATGAAAATCTCATTTCACAGGTGCTGATAAACCTAATAAAAAATGCTCTTGAGGCGAATGAAAATAATCCTGCCTGTATGATTAAGGTTTCTGCAGATATGGTTAACAGCGGACTTACTACACGTATATCGGTGACTGATAATGGTCCGGGAATAAGCGCAGAAAACATCGAACAGATCTTTATCCCTTTCTTCACCACCAGGAAAAACGGTTCAGGTATCGGGCTGAGTGTATCCCGTCAGATCATGAATGCACACGGGGGAATCCTTAGTGTTATTTCTAAACCGGACATTGAGACCACATTCATGTTGAGTTTCAGAAACTGAAACTATTTAAATATTTGGTGTTATTTTTGCGACCTGAGATCTTCCCGATGCAAGAGAATCCTGTTATAAGACTGTTTGACAACCATCCCGGACTTGTACAGCTTACCAATGCCGTGGATTCAGGTCTTAAGCGAATCGTCACAGAAGGATTGTGTGGCTCTCTTAAATCAGTCGCAATAGCATCATCGTTCATCAGAAATCCTGCTACATATCTTGTAATAGCTCCTGAAAAAGAAGACGCCGCATATCTGTATAACGATCTTATTGCTCTTGCCGGTGAAGAGAACATTTTTTTCTTCCCTTCAACATTCAAGAGATCTGTTCTCTACGAACAGACTGAACCCGCAAATATCGTTCTGCGGACAGGAGTGCTTAACTATCTTTCATCGGGTAAAAAAAAGGGCATAATCGTATCCTACCCCGAATCGGTGATGGAAAAAGTCATCAGCAGGAAAAACCTGAAGAAGAATACTTTACGAATATCGAAAGGTGAAAGGTTATCCCGGGAATTTCTGGAAGAGATGCTCAGGGAATATGGCTTTGAAAATGTCGATTTTGTCTATGAGCCAGGTCAGTATTCAATCAGGGGAAGTATCGTTGATGTTTTCTCATTTTCAGCCGACCATCCTTTCCGTATGGATTTTTTCGGCGATGAAATTGAGACAATAAGATCATTCAACGCCGAAGATCAGCTTTCAGTGGGAACCATGAACCACGTGGAAATAATTCCAAATATCCAGGACATATCTATCGAAGAGATAAACGATTCCTTCACCGGATTCCTTCCTCCTTCATCAATGATCTGGACAGAAGACAGATCGTTTATCAGGGAAAAAATAAATTCAATATACGACCAGGCAGTTCAGAGGGAAGATAGTGGCCAGGCAACAGGGAAGAAGGAGCTTGTGATGACAGGCACCAGGTTCTTTGAAGAATGTTCAGCCTTTAAAAATATTGAATTAGGACGTGATCCTGGAGAAACAAGCCGGGAGGAACGGATAATTTTCCGCTGTGAATCCCAGCCTGTTTTCAACAAAAACTTTGATCTTCTCTCAGAAAAACTCGTCAGTAACAAGCTCGAGGGTTACGAAACTCTGATTGTCTCAGAAAGCCAGTCACAGATCGACAGGCTCCGTGACATTTTTGCCGAAATAAATCCCGATGTGGCTTTTACCCCTCTGCTCATCAACCTCCACGCAGGTTTTACCGACCATGAAATAAAACTATCAGTTTATACCGATCATCAGATATTCGACCGCTACCATAAGTTCAGGATCAGGGGATATTTCACCAGGAAAGAAAGCATATCGGTAAGGGAACTCACGGGACTCAATCCGGGTGATTATGTAGTTCACATCGATCATGGCATAGGAAGGTTTGGTGGGCTTGAAAAAATAGAAGTTAACGGGAAGTTACAGGAAGCTATCAAACTGGTTTACAGGGATAATGACATCCTTTACGTAGCTATCCATAATCTCCACCGGATATCAAAATACAAGAGCGGTGAATCAGCCCCGCCAAAGATCTACAAACTCGGATCAGGTGCATGGCACAAGCTTAAACAGAGTACAAGCAAGAGGGTTAAAGACATTGCAAGAGACCTGATAAATCTTTATGCCAAAAGGATGTCTTCGAAGGGATATTCTTTTTCGCCCGACTCGTACCTTCAGCGTGAGCTTGAAGCCTCATTCATTTACGAGGACACTCCCGATCAGATAAGCTCGACAAATGCGGTAAAAATTGATATGGAGTCGGATCACCCTATGGACAGGCTGGTATGTGGCGATGTAGGATTCGGGAAGACAGAAGTGGCAGTAAGGGCAGCCTTTAAAGCAGCTGCAGACAGCAGGCAGACTGCCATACTTGTACCGACAACCATACTCGCATTGCAGCATTACAAGACCTTCTCGGAACGACTGAAGGAATTCCCGTGCCGTGTTGAATATCTTACTCGTTATAAGAAAGCAGCTGAAGAAAAAAAAATCCTCTCTGAACTTGCCGAAGGAAAAATAGATGTTATCATAGGCACCCATAAGCTAATAGGCAAGGAAGTTAAATTCAAGGATCTGGGACTTCTTATAATTGATGAAGAACAAAGGTTTGGAGTAGCCGTGAAGGAAAAACTTAAAAATATCAGGGCTTCTGTTGACACTCTTACACTCACAGCTACACCAATACCCAGAACATTGCAGTTTTCGCTCATGGGTGCACGTGATCTGTCGGTAATTAATACTCCCCCTCCCAACAGGATGCCGATAATAACCGAGCTTCACGGCTTCAACGAGGAAATAATTAAAGAAGGTATCGAATATGAAATTTCAAGAAACGGGCAGGTATTCGTAATACATAACAGAATTGACAATATCATGGAAGTCCGTGACAAGATAAGCAGGATATGCCCTAACATAAAATGCGCTGTCGTTCACGGACGGATGGATGGAACCAGCATTGAAAATGTCATGTTCGACTTCATCCAGGGCGATTATGATGTTCTCATAGCCACCACCATAATAGAATCAGGCCTCGACATACCCAATGCCAACACGATCTTCATCAACGACGCCCATAATTTCGGGCTGTCGGAGCTTCATCAGCTGAGAGGCAGGGTGGGGAGATCGAACAGAAAAGCTTTTTGTTACCTCCTTGCTCCTCCCCTGAACAGTCTTACTCACGACGCCAGAAGGCGTCTGAAGGCAATTGAAGAGTTCTCCGAACTGGGCAGTGGTTTCAATATTGCACTCCAGGATCTTGACATAAGAGGAGCCGGAAATCTGCTGGGAGGTGAGCAGAGCGGGTTCATTTCCGACATCGGCTTTGAAACCTACCAGAGGATACTCAGTGAAGCAATGAACGAACTGAAAGAAACTGAGCCTGCAGCTTTCCTGCCTGAAAAGAAGGAAGAAAAACCTGAGCCGAAGGAACATTCAGCAGTAAAAAGTTATGTCCGCGATTTTCAGATCGATACCGACCTTGAGATAATGTTCCCCGATGAATATATATCGAATATCTCAGAACGTATCAGGCTTTACAGGGAGCTTAACGAAATTAAGGATGAGAACGGGCTGATCCTTTATGAGCAGATGCTTACCGACCGTTTTGGTCCCGCACCTCCGCCTGCTTCAGCTCTGCTCGATATTGTCAGGGTGAAATGGAAAGCTGAAAAACTCGGTATTGAAAAAATACTTCTGAAAAAAAACCTCCTGATAGCAAATTTTATTACCGACCCCGAATCGCCTTTTTACAGAAGCCCGGCATTTGTTTCAATAATGAACTGGGTTAACAGGCATCCTGCAAGGATGTCGATACGTCAAAAAGAGTCAAAGCTGAGTCTGACCATCAGAGATATAACAACTGTGAAAGCTGCAATTAATGTCCTGAACGAAATAATTAAAAATACAGTTACAGAGGGAGAACCCTCATCCCGTCCCGATATATCGGGATCTCGGGATTCGGGATGACAGTGGGATGATCAGGCGGTGAGTATCTTATCTCTCCATCACGCCCTCACCCACTCTTCCCCTCCTTCTTCTTCTGTCTTCTGTCTTCCGTCTTCTAACTCCAGACACTTTAGTCACTTCCAATTTTAGCGACTCCAAACTTCTTTTTATCTTTGTATTATATAGCACATTATGAACCTTATCTTCGACATAGGAAACACCAGCACCAAAGTTGCTGTGTTTGATGGCAGAAAAAAAATTATATCCATCCGCACAAAGGTATTCAGCTGTGAAAGGATGGAGAAGCTTCTGGGTCATTATCCTCTCGAAAAGGCTATTATCTCAACCGTCAGAGATATTCCCGATTTCATAATCGACCTGGCTACACACGGCATACCACATGTCCATATACTGACTCACAGATCGAGGCTGCCTTTCAAAAATAATTATGAAACTCCTGAGACACTTGGTCCCGACAGAATTGCTGCATTGGCAGGTGCTGTTCAGGCATTCCCGGGCAGTAAGGTCCTGATAATCGATGCAGGCAGCGCTGTCACCAGTGATTTCTTATATGGAAAGACTTTCAGGGGTGGAAATATATCTCCCGGACTCAGTATGCGATTCCGCGCTCTTCACAGTTTTACCGGGAAACTCCCTCTGGTCTCAACAGCCGATAGATATCATTCTCCGGGCAGAAATACTCATGAAGCAATAACAGCCGGAGTTATCAACGGCCTCATTTTTGAAATAAATGAGTATATTCGCACGTTTCATGAAAGATATCCCGGACTTAAGGTTATCCTTACAGGCGGCGATAGCGGATATTTAAAGGACAGACTGGCCCACAAAGTCACATATATGCCTGATATAGTGATTGATGGCTTAAATTTTATTCTTGAATACAATGCAAAAAAGACCGGCAATAATCCTGGCAGCAATACTGATTCTAATTCCCCTTTCCTCTTCCGGACAGAAGCAGGTTAATTCACCACTGGCACGATTTAATCTAGGCCTGCTCGAGCCAATAGCATCATACAGAAGCCTCGGAATGGGAGGTGCAGGAACCGCCATGAGAGATAACCTGACTATAAATTTTGTTAATCCTGCTTCATACAGCAGCCTGGATACAAATTCATTTATCTTCGATTTTGGAATTGATTACGGATTGAACTTTATATCAGACGAGACATCGTCTGACCTGTCGGACGATCTCAACTTCGATCATCTTACGATGGGTTTTCCTGTATCCCGGCGATGGGGAGTTGCCATCGGGCTGATTCCGTTAAGCAACGGATACTACAATATTTCAGAATCAGTATTGGAAGGGGATCCCGGTTATGATCCCGTGACAGGAGAGTACACTTCTTTTCATAAAGGAGGTGGAGGATTATCTGGTTTCTTTATTGGGACCGGGCTCAATATCTCAAAAAATATATCTGCAGGTGCAAATATGTCAGTCATTTTCGGTTCACTCAGAAGATCCAATGAGTTCGACTTCAATGATTATTTCTACACATACCAGACCAGCACCACTGAAAAATACTCTCTTGCCGGCATAGGTCTTGATCTTGGATTGCAGTATGAGGCCTCACTGAAAAATGATTATTTCATAAACATTGGTTTGTCATACGGCTTGTCAAAACATCTTAAATCGAATTTTGAGACACTGACATACAGGTTCAACCTGTATTCCACGGCTGATACCCTGGTTTACCTTGCTGATGATTCTGAAAAAGCATTTATCCCCGCCACCTTAAGAACGGGTATCTTTATTGGAAAGAAGAATAAATGGAATGCCGGACTGGATTACATTTACACAAAATGGTCAGATGCCAGTCTTGCCGGCTCTGACGGCTATCTGACTGACGTTCAGTCATTGCTGGCAGGGATTGAATACACCCCCGACCGTTTTGCCAACTACGGCTTCATGAGAAGAATCGATTACAGGGCAGGAGTCCATTTCGGCGGAAATTATCTCTCCCTCGAAGGTAATCCTGTTAAGGAAAAAGGAGTCAGTATAGGAGTTGGAATACCATTAAGGAGGACTTATTCAAAAGTTAATTTTTTCGCCGACTACACACAGCGTTCTCTTGATGGAGGAAGCATTATTCATAAGGAAGATTATTTTACGTTCGGACTGAGTATCAATATGTTCGATATCTGGTTCTTAAAGCAGAAATATAACTGATAAAATGAATGATGATGCTCTCAATGTCATTCTGGTAAGACTGCGTCCCCTTATCTGTCTTTTGCCGGTATTCACTTTATTGATCCTTTCCTGTGAAAGAAAACCTGAAATAATAAAGAAAACCGAAATACTGTTACTTCCCTCTGCAACTGTAAAACAAGGAGTGACCTGGTTTACTGATTCGGGCAAATTGCAGCTGCGAATGGAAGCTCCTGTCATGAGATCATTTGACAAGGTTGATGAACCATATCTGGAATTCGTTGAAGGAGTATATGTTGTATTTTTCGAGGGAAAAGAGGATTCCATTGGATATGCTACTGCAAAATATGCAAGGTACAATGATAAGAAGAAGCTGTGGGAGCTGAGAGACAGTGTGGTGCTGGTTAATGGTTCTAACGACAGACTTGAAACCGAGCAGCTTTTCTGGGATCAGGATAAGGACCAGATTTATACTGAAAGATTTGTTAAGATCATCAATGACGATCAGACAATAATGGGAACAGGATTTGAGTCCGACATCCGGCTTACCCGAAGAAGGATAAGAAATCCTTCCGGCCCCATATACCTTAAAGATGAATAAGAAAGTACTTTTAATTATTGAGGTAGTCTGGATAGCCACGGGGATTCTCTCTGTTGCCGCAGGAATCAGATATGCGCTTACCACCGGAGGAAGCAGAACATTCATATTTGCTGCTCTGGCTCTGGTATCTTTTCTTTTTGCCTGGATCAGACACAGACAGAGAATAAAAATTTAAATTTGGGGTATGGACATAGTTGCGGTCATACTCGTGGCAATGATTTTCTCCGGATTCTTCTCCGGAATGGAGATAGCATTCGTTTCGTCAAATAAACTCCGCATTGAGCTCGACAGAAAACAGGGTATATTTAGTTCTGATATAATCAGGATCTTCACCGGAAACCCCGGGCAGTACATTGCCACCATGCTTATTGGCAACAATCTGGCCCTGGTCATCTATGGTCTCTTTTTTGCACGTCTTTTCAATCCTATCCTTCATCCGCTGGTAAATTCAGATGTCCTCGTACTTGTAATCAACACTGTAATATCGACTGTCCTGCTACTTTTGTTTTCCGAATTCCTTCCGAAGACATTATTCCTGGCTATGCCAAATTTCTTTTTAAGGATACTTAGTATCCCGACACTTTTTTTCTTCCTGATCTTCTATCCGGTGAGTAAGCTGAGCCTGGTAGTTTCAAATTTTTTCCTGAGGATCTTCACAAAAAACAAATTCGCAGGCAATGAACAGGAGAACATAATCTTTACTAAAGTTGATCTCGATCATTTTGTTGGACAGGGAAAGGATATAAGTGAGGAAGAAGGTTCGGAACAGCATAATATTAAGATTTTCCAGAACGCTCTCGATTTTTCTAACGTAAAACTGAGAGAATGTATGGTCCCGCGTACTGAAATTCAAGCTGTTGAAGCCAACAGTTCGATGGAAGAGCTGAAGAGAAAATTCATTGATACACAGCATTCCAGGATACTCGTTTACAGCGAAAGTATCGACAACATAACAGGTTATTTTGAGCTTACCGATATTTACAGGAAACCTCCCGACATCTTATCGGCTATTCGAAAGCTTGCGATAGTTCCGGAAACGATGTCTGCCAGCCGGTTATTAAAAGTCTTCGTGGGAGAAAAACAGAATATCGCTCTTGTTGTCGATGAATTCGGAGGAACTTCCGGGATAGTGACAATAGAGGATGTGCTGGAGGAAATAGTCGGTGATATTGAAGATGAACATGATGTAAATGAGTTTACAGAAAAGATCATCAGTCCTGAAGAGTTTATCTTTTCCGGACGCCTTGAAATCGATTATCTCAATGAAAAATATCATCTCAACCTTCCGGAAAAGGACGACTATGAAACTCTGGCAGGTATGATACTTTATTTACACGGAAGCATTCCTTCCAACAACGATACCATCAGGGTAAAGAATATGGTATTCAAAATACTCAGGGTCAGTTCGACCCGTATTGAGCTTGTGAATCTTAAAACAGAATAAAAAGGGGGTGTCTTTCAAAGACACCCCCTCCTGATGAATAAAAGGAATAAAATTATCTCCTTGGTGATTTAAGTACCGGCCTGCTTGCTACTGACTGTTTTGATTTTGTAACATCAAGTTCGATATCAGCTGTAAAATAAGTTGTTGGTAAATATGTCGGAGAATAGGGAGCAGCGAAGCATTCATTCTCTCCTTCATAATAGACATTATATATTATGACCATTGCCGGACTTGCACCGCAATTATCCCAGGTTCCGCTACCGTCAATCTCATAGTCATAAGGATCCCCGTCGTAAAGTGTCGTGAAGATATATTGTCTCGGTATAACGACCGTCCCGTCAATATTCACAGTCATCTCGATGGTACCTCCTGCAGTGATTTCTTCTCCCCACCAGTCCTGCATGAACCACTCATTCATATGAGAGACTTTGAGTCCTGTTGTTCCGTTTGCCTCAGTAGTAATAAGGCTTTCATACCATGCATCATCACCTGTCCATGTGCCAACAAGGTCAGCCACGCCATTGGTCAGGGGGCAGTAAGGTTTGACATGCGTTTTAAGTGTATAGGACGGAGATGTGACTCCTCCGACAGTTGTTTCCGTAACGCTTATCAATGCTGTGTCATTTGCCGGTATGGCAGAATAGAGAACAGTTATTGTTTTTGTATCTGAACTCACCGATTCAATTGTCCCTCCGGTAACAGTCCAGTCCCAGGTAGATCCTGCCCGGCTGTATGTTACCTTGTACTGGTACGAGAATGTTTGCAGTGCTATACCTGGTCCGGTAGCACCCATTATTTTGGGAACTACCTGCGATGCATCGTAAGCCTCCTGGGCTTTCTCCATATCAGTCTCACATGAGGTAAGAAGCCCGACAGATATCAGAACCAGTGCAAACCCGTATAATATTTTGTTTTTCATATTTCAAATATTAGAAGTTAGTAGTATTTCTATTTAAACCATCCGCCGGCTGAAACATCAACACCGGGTTCACCTTTCTGTCCGGCACCAAGTCCGCCGAAAGTATAGTAATCCATCACGTTGACCTCGAGCTGCTGCCCTGGGATCGGAAGATGCAGAGGTGTTCCCGGCTGAAGCTTGTCAGCTTTCCTCATGGTGAAGAACTCAATCCCCATGCCTGTGGTATGCAGCTCAATATTCCTTTCGTAGAAAATTGCATTTTCTATTTCGGTTGCAGTGGCTCCTATAGGTGCAAGTCCTCCCCGCGAAACCCTGCTTCCATTGTTTATTATTGTCTGCGCAGGTACCAGTCCTGAGGTATGCAACAAAGCTTCAGCCTTAAGAAGATCGTTTTCAGCCTTGAGGAAAACCGGGGTCGGACCAACGAATTCATTTGCTATATAGTCGTCCTGGCGTGTACCCCTGTAACAGGAGAAATGATAATAGCCGCGTTCGGTTCTGAAACCACATTCATCAAGGAATTCAAAGTCAGTGAATATGCGGTCGTCAATACCGTCGGTGTGGGATGATACTGGTGCAGGGAGAATATCCCATGTGTCAGCATCGGTCCAGCGTGCAGGGAACCTTGAATCCATCATATTGACAAGTCTCATGTCAGTCTGTCCCCAGCCACCCCAGTATGAATAGTACTGAAAATAGGAGTACCACTTAATACCATCACATTCGGGAGTGAAATCATAGGTAAGACCATTGTTGGCATAACCGAGCACCCTGGTCCAGTCGACAGCGTCATTTTCGGCTTTACTTCTCGGAGAATATGACATGAGCAATGCGGCAACGGTATTTGCCAGCTCTCCTATTTTGTCCTGGTCATATGTTCCGCCTGTAATCCATCCTGATGGAAGAACAAAAGTAGATGAGGCACAAATGTCTATACATTCGTCGAGAAATAAAAGTGCTGTATCAATCACATCTGTATAAGGTGATGTAGCAATGGTTTGTGTTATGTCGGTATTTTCGGTTACAATGAACACCTTGTCGTAAATAAGACCAAGATATCCTAGAGTAAGACCTTGTGACAGGCGTGCTACCGCTTCAACCATAGGAGTTTCATCTGTTCCGTTGTCAGCTGTGAATACCATTCCCTCTTTAGCAATTTTAGACATTACGTCATTTGCATAGGAAAGAGTAGAATAAAGTCCGGCATAATAATTTTCACTTACGATAGCATCGGTATATGCCGGAGTATTGTCGAATGCTACACGGGGTTCATTACTGAACCAGCGCATGTTTGCATTACCCCATGAACAGGTACCTGCATCAGATCCCGTCCATAACATAAGAGCAGGACCATCATATTCCTGTGTTGTCTGGAACCATGCATTGATTAGCGAACCGGCAACACCCTTGACATCTGAAGGATTTGAAAATGCCGTCTTGAAATCAGGATCATTTTCATTCTTCACTTCCAGACTTTCACAGCCCGCAAGCAGAACTGAAATGACAACTGAAAAAAGTATTAAATATTTATATGTTTTCATAGTATCTGTTTTTATCCGTTAGAATTTCAGTTCGAGAGATACGGAATATGATCTGTAGTTCGGATATCCCATAAAATCATATGCAAAATACTGGGTTCCGTCTGTGGTCTGAACTTCAGGGTCATAACCTGTATATTTGGTGAGTGTGTAAAGGTTCTTTCCGATAAGAGCAAGTCTGATACCTTTGATGTAACCATTTGCAAAACCTGCAAGTGCCTGCTGGCCAAGGCTGTATGAAACAGATAGTTCTCTCAGTTTCAGGTAACTGCCGTCTTCAACCCAGAAGTCGTTCTGAGTATTTACATCATAGAAGACCTTGTAGTAAGTAATGGTCTTTTTCAGATGGTCGGCCTTGCCGTACTGGTCCATCATACCATGCCTGTCGTCGCGTGTAAGCCACTGTGCCGACTTGTTATAGATATCACCGCCGTTTTTCCACTCAAGCAGAGCATAGAGACCAAAACCTTTGTAGCTTAAATTGTTGGTCATGGCAAGTTTGAACCTTGGATTTGAATCGCCTATTTTTCCAAACCAGAGGTTGCCGTTTTCATCGAGTTTCTTAACCGGAGCTTCGTAAATGGTACCTTCAGTTCCCTTTTCGATCACATATCCGTCACTGTTTATCATGTAATTATCGACGTCATCGGGATCAGCAAGCTGAAGCTGAAGTTCATCAAGTGATTTCAGGAATGAATATCCGTACATTGCTCCGAATGTTTCTCCTTCACGGATATAGAAAGCCTTGTTGGCTTCCTGCCCCTGGGGACCTGTCTGGAAGGGAGGTACATCGAGCTGTGTGATCTTTGTCCTAACCCGGTCAAAGATAAAGCCGATATTGTAATTGAAATCTTTTTTGCGTGCTACAGCTATATTCAGAGATGATTCCCAAACCTTTGAATTCAGACTCCCTGCATTTCGAACCTGGTAAGCCCATCCTCCAAACTGAACGGCAAGAGGAACTGATAATATCTGGTCGGTGGTATTGATCTCTGAACGTACCAGTTCGAAGCTGAACCTGTTAAGGAAGTCGATGTTCAGCCCTATTTCAAGTTCTTTCGACAATGAAGGTTTCAGCATAGAGTTTCCTGACTGGTATTTGCCAAGGGTCTGTCCGTTTGACATTGGTACAATTTCGTACTGATCGGAGAAACCCGGACGCTGACCGGCGGTTCCGAAGGCGGCACGCAATTTGAATTCCTGTATTCCGGGTATCGAAACATCTTCCGATATCCTGTAGGCACCTGACACCCTGTAATAAGGATTCCATCTGGCTTCGGATCCGAAGAGTGAAGATCCATCGTATCTTATCATACCGTCGAAGATATATTTATCACGGTAGTCAACATATAGAATTCCGAAATAGTTTTTGGCCAGGATAGCATCCTTATAGCTTGTTGAAGATATGGGACCGCTGATTGCGTCGAAACTGGGAACTCCTCTGAGAGAAAAGTCAACTCCGTTGGTGCTATTGCTGTTGTAGGTCACTTTTTCGAAGAGGTAGCTGACTTTTGCACGAGTGTTGAAATCACCAATTTTCTTCTGGAAGTTGGCTGTCACCTGGGCATTCCTTGAGAAGAGTTCTGTATTGGCTATATAGAGTGAACCCTGTGAGTATACCGGGTCGCTGCCTGATCTTGTATAAGTGTCGTATGGATTGTAGGTAGTATATTCGGCAGTTGAATATTCAAATGCATACTTGGCTTCAAAATTAAGGAAAGTTGTCAGATTGTATTTGGCATTATATGTACCAAGGATCCTGTTCCTGACAGTGTTATCCTCAATTTTCCATAGCTGGTATATCGGGTTTTCCTGTTCTTCCTGCCACATGCTGGCCACAAAATTATAAGGCTGACCGTCAGGGTTCGGGTAGAAGAAGTCAACGTCGGGTTCATAAAGCAGACAGTCGAAGAAAAGACCTCCGTTGTATGTATCAGCACCTCCGGGATCCTGGGTTGTGGATTTCACGTAAAGATTACTGGCTGATACTGACAGTTTGGGAGATATTTTATGGTCGACGTTGAGCCTGAAGCTGTTCCTCTTATATCCGTCTGTTTCGACCAGCAGACCTGACTGTATATTATTTTCAAAAGATACAAGGAAGTTTGTTTTGCCCAGATTTGATCCAACTGAAACGTAGTTGGTCATGAAGTTATTTCCTGCAAAGATATCTCCTTCATGGTCGAAGACCCTTGCATAAGGATTATCCATATACTGGTCATCTTCAAGTCTTCTTGCCCCTGATGCCCCAGATTCCGTTCCGTTGTATTCTGTAGGATAGGTTACTCCGAAATACCTGGTATAATCATAAGATGCCTGGTCACTGGCAAGCTGAAAAGCATGATGAGTAGCCAGATCGTATTTTTTTGCCAGCTGGTTAAGACCGAATTCATTTCTTACTATTACTTCGGTTTTTCCTTCGGCAAGCATATTTCCGCGCCTGGTAGTAACGGCAATAACACCGTTGCCCGCACGTGAACCGTAAAGAGCCGAAGCAGAAGCACCTTTTACAACCTCAATGGATTCAATATCATCGACGTTGATATCACCGAGAGTGCCTTCCATTATGGCTCCGTCGAGAATAATAAGAGGAGCCTGCGATCCTGTGATCTGAGTTGCTCCACGGACAAGGATAGAAGCTGCAGCTCCGGGTTCGCCGGTAGAGTTGACAACTGTGAGACCGGCAACTTTACCCTGAAGTGCTGATGAAGCTGAATTGGCAAATACCTCCTTGATCTTGTCTTCGCCGACTTTTTCGACCGATACTGCCATCTTCTTTTTGGGTGTACCGGCTGCAACGCCTGTCACGATAACTTCATCGAGGTTCATCAGATCCTGCTCAAGAACAACGTCAATCACGCTTTTACCATCAATGGAAATCTCCTGCGTTTTCATTCCTACGAAGGTGAAAACAAGAGTATTAGCATTGTCGGGTACGGTAAGCGAGTATTTCCCGGCTGCATCGGTATATGCGCCAAGAGTTGTTCCGGGAACAGTAACAGATACCCCCGGAAGGGCTCCTTCGCCCTCTATGGCTGAGGTAACTGTACCTGTAATGACTTTTGCCTGTGAGAACAGTGTCGCTGACGCTGCAAACACAAACAAAGTAATCAGTAGAAATAGTTTCTTCATACAATTTGATTTAGGGTTTAAACTAGATTCCTCCGGATTCGACCGGATTGCAAAGGTAGTCAAATTTAATGTTCTAACAGTTAAAAAACCATAAAATATCCAGATTATGAAGGTTTACGCGTATTTACTTTTCTAAAATGGATTCCCCGAGTTATAATGGCAAACTTTTTGATATATTTAAATGTTTTTTCACACATCAACCGTTGAACAGAAATTTTAAATCCATTGCTACAATGAAACATCACATTCAGAGAATCACAATACTTTTAATATCTGTATTTGTATTCGAAGGACTTAATGCACAGGCCGACAGCCTGAAGAATCTGCCAAACTTACTTCTGCCCCGCTTTACCAACAGCATGGTTGTCATGAAATCAGGAGAGAAACGGAGAGCAGTTCTGAACTATAATCTCGTTGACCAGGAAATGGTGTTCATGCAGAAAGACCAGTATTTTGTTTTGGACGATCCTCATCTTATTGATACCATATATATGGCTAACCGTACTTTCATTCCGCAGGAGAAGGGATTTTATGAGTTTGCCGTTCCGGGGCCAGTAGCCTTATTCATCCAGCACAAAGCTTATGCTGAGTCTGTTGGGGTGCCCACAGGTTATGGGGCGAGGTCGCAGACCACCAGCTATAATTATGTAAAGACTATTTTCGGGGGTAATGGTGCCATCAATCTGAAGTTTCCTGCCGAATTCAGGATTGTTGACGACACTGAATACTGGGTAAGGAAAGAAGGTGTGATGCAGAATTTTGACTCAAAACGCCAGTTTCTTAAGATATTCCCTGAAAAGGAAAAAGAGCTTAATCAGTTTATTGGAAAGAATAAGGTAAGCTTCGACGACTATAGGACTGTGATCAGGCTTGTGGAGCATTGCAATGAGATAATGTAGATAAGGATGTCAGGGCTGAAGCCCTTTTTTAACAACAACTGCTTGCCGTTGGCTGAAGCCAGCGGCAATATTAATATCCCCCTTTTACTGAATTCCAGTGACCGGTATGAACTTTATGCCTTCCGGATAAGGGCTGAAGTCAGCGGCAATTTAGTACTCCTTATCTGAGAATTCGCTTTCAGGCAGTGAGGAAAAATTTTACAGGTGGATTTAACCGCCACATAAGTATTTCTTGCAGATACCATTGTTGAAAAAAGACAACTATTTACCGGTGGCTTAGTCGTCCGGATAGTACTTTCAACAGATATGTTTGCAGAAAAGAGACAACTATTTACCGGTGGCTTTAGCCGCCCCATAAGTACTTTTTACAGATACCACTGGAGAAAAAAGACAACTATCTACCGGT
>ERZ795053.1031-NODE-1031-length-35737-cov-9.950171_pt1 | contig 35737 bp, 32 predicted proteins | sample MGYA00375137_ERZ795053 | MGnify/ENA primary metagenome ERZ795053 (study PRJEB30182, sample SAMN05720284) | activated sludge metagenome | isolation source: Anaerobic digester | place: Hong Kong | collected 2014-12-17 ...
CGGCCGTCAGGCGAAAATTTTGGTCGCGGTCACTGGGCAGGGAAACGGCCGTGGCGTCCAGACCATACAGCCTTTGGGCCAAACGCACAGCATCGGGCAGCGAAAATTGAGGGCGCATCGTAAAATCCTCCGGGCGAGTTTGGACGCAGTGCGTCATTCTCATAGGCTCATTCAGCAGAATATGTTATCATAGCAATCGGTAGCTATCCATCCCACGTCTCGGAGAGTCAAACGTACGCGCATGATCAAAATCGCCGCCTCTGCTCGTTTTTCTTTTTTGTTCCCCGCTGACCGGCCGACAACTTATGAATTTTACAGCGACATCACCCGCCTCGTTCGGTATCTGCAATATATCGAGCTAGAAAACGCCAGTCCGGATTTCCAGTACCGGCTTTATTACAACACCGTGGAATTGGGCACCTACCACATCCACGTCTACTGCGATGTGCGCCTGGACCTGGTCCCCGGCAACCACACCATGCGCATGGTGTCCATCGAAAACCTGCCGCCCATCGAAACAGAAGTGACGATTAACGCCACCAAAACGCGCGGCTACTACAGCAGCGAGGCCTTTTTCCACGATGAAGGGGACCAGACCCGGGTGGAGTACACCCTGAAGATGATGGCTAAACCGCCCCGGCCCAAGGGGATGCGCTTTATGCCCAGCAAAATGGTGGACAAAATCGCCAACAACATTACCAACAACCGCATGCGCGAAATTGCCGAATACTTTATCGAGAGTTCGATTGCCGATTTTCCCAACTGGCTGGCTGAGCGGGAAAAGCAGCAGCGTGTGGACAGGTAACGGCCGTTTCCCTTCCTTCGCCCCATCAACATGAGAAATTCTTAATCCGCCCCCGCGTAATAATTTCCCGCGCCTGCACATCTAAACAAACGAATCCCAGCCGACCGGCGGGCCAGGCAGCAGCCGGGTCCGCGCAAAAGGAGTAGCGCTTGACCGGTTCAACCAGTGAAAAAAATTTGCCCCAGGCCGACTCGTTCTGGCAGCGGCACGGCCAAAAACTCATCGCCCTGGTCTTCTGGCTTGTTGTGTTGGGCGGTTATACCTGGTACGTCCGCGCCAATGATCTGACACTGGCCGGCGCGGCCAAAGAATTAGCCTACGTGATGACCGGAAGCGCCGCCGGCCCGGTCATTTACATCTTATTGTATTGGCTGCGGCCGCTTATTTTCTTTCCGGCCACTATTCTCACCGTCCTCAGCGGCTTTTTGTTTGGGCCAATTGGCATCCTCTACACCATCGTGGGCGCCAACGGCTCGGCTCTGGTCGCCTACTTTGTCGGTTATTTCTTCGGCCAGGGCCTCCTGGAGGGGGACGAAACCAGCAGCAGCGTCATCCAGCGCTATGCGGCCCGGATGCGCGACAACAGCTTCGAGACGGTGCTGATCATGCGCCTGATTTTCCTGCCGTACGATCTGGTGAACTATGCGGCCGGTTTCTTGCGCATCCGTTGGCTGCCATTTTTGCTGGCTACGGCCGTTGGCTCCATCCCCGGCACCATCTCCTTTGTCCTGCTGGGCGCTTCCTTTGGCACACTGGACGAACTGCTGGCCGGCGATTTAAAGGTCAATCCGCCGGTCCTCATTGCGTCCGTCGTCCTGATTGTCGTCAGCATCGCCGCCTCGCGCCTGCTGAAGCGGCGCGAGTCCCGCAGTTAGCTGCGAAACAACCACACACACCCTGGAGTTGACACCATGTCCGCAATCGAACTCATCCCATTCGACGAATTTAATCAAGAACTGGTTAGCCAGGCGCACCCGCCAGAGTGGCAGAACCCAAGGGCAAACGGCCGTTACAACCTGCTGGTCATCGGCGGCGGCTCGGCCGGGCTGGTCTGCGCCGTGGGCGCGGCCGGCGTCGGCGCGAAAGTCGCCCTGGTGGAAAAACATTTCCTGGGCGGCGACTGCCTCAACATCGGCTGCGTGCCCTCCAAGACGATCATCCGCTCCGCCAAAGTCCTGGGCGACATACAGCGCGCCGCGCAGGTAGGCGTCCACGTGCCGGACGGCGTCACGGCCGATTTTGCCGCCGTGATGCGCCGGATGCGGCAGGTGCGCGCCGCTATCAGCCACCATGATTCGGCCTACCGCTTCAAAAATCTGGGCATCGACGTCTTCCTGGGGGATGGCCACTTTACCGGCCGCAGCACATTCCAGATTGACGGCCAGACGATTGAGTTCAAAAAAGCTGTGATTGCCACCGGCTCCCATGCGGCCGTCATCCCCATTCCCGGACTATCGGAAACCGGCTTCATCACCAACGAGGATTTCTTCTACCGGCTGGACAGGCAGCCTGGGCGGTTGGCGGTCATCGGCGGCGGGCCGATTGGGGCTGAATTGGCCCAGACCATGCAGCGGCTCGGCTCCCAGGTGACTCTGTTCGAGGTCAGCGACCACATTTTGCCGCGCGAGGACCAGGACGCGGCCGTCATCGTGCAGGACCAGATGCGTCAGGATGGCGTCGACCTGGTTCTGGAAGCCAACATCACCCAGGTGCGCCGCAGCGGCAGCCAAAAACTCATTGAGTTCACCCAGGCCGGCAGCCACAAGCAGATAGCGGCTGACGAAATTTTGCTAGCCGTCGGCCGCCGGCCGAACGTCGAGGGGCTTCAGTTGGAGGCGGCGCAGGTAGCCTATACCCACCAGGGCGTCACCATCAACGACAGACTGCAAACAACCAACCCGGCGATTTACGCCGCCGGCGACGTGGCCCTGCCCTACCAATTCACCCACGCGGCCGACGCCGCCGCCCGCATCGTCATCCAAAATGCCCTCTTTCTCGGGCGCAAAAAGTTCAGCGACCAGATCGTCCCCTGGGTTACGTACACCGATCCGGAAGTGGCCCACGTGGGCCATTATCCCCACCAGGCAGCCGCAAAAGGCAGCGAAATTGACACCTTCACCACCCAATTCGCCGACACCGACCGCGGCCAGGCCGACGGCGAGCAGCAGGGATTTGTTAAAATCCACGTCAAAAAAGGCAGCGATAAAATTTTGGGGGCCACCATTGTCGGCCGCCATGCAGGTGATATGATTAGTGAAATCACCCTGGCTATGGTCGGTGGCCTGGGACTCAGCACCATCGCCCAAACCATCCACCCCTACCCAACTCTGGCCGAAGCCATCCGCAAATCAGCCGACGCCTGGAACCGCACCCGCCTGACGCCCCTTGTGGCGCAGATTTTTGACCGATGGCTGCGGTGGACGAGATGAGTGAAGATGGACAGCGGGAGTTAGAGCTAGAGCGAGAGCGAGAGGAAGAGGTCGAGTGAAGCGCTAGCTCTAGCTCTAGCTCTAGCTTGGGCTCTCCAATAAATTTTATGAGCGATCTTTCTTTCGACGTGGTAATCATTGGCTCTGGCATTGCCGGATCGGCCTTGGGGGCTATTTTAGCGCGGCAGGGGCTGCGGGTGGCTCTGTTTGAGGCCAAGAGCCACCCGCGTTTCGCCATTGGCGAATCGTTGATCCTGGAAACCTCGGAGTTGATGCGCGCTATGGCCGATTTGTTCGACGTGCCCGAACTGGCCTATTTCAGCTCGGAGAATTTTTTTCCTTTTGCCGGAACCAGCCACGGCGTTAAGCGCCATTTTGGCTTCCTCCATCACACGGCCGGCCAGCCCCACGACCCCAGGCGCACGCTGCAAGCCGTCATTCCCAAGGAGCCGCACGGCCACGAACTGCACCTGTACCGGCAAGATACGGATTACTTTTTGTTGAGCACGGCCGTTGCCTACGGCGCCACCGTTTACCAAAACACGGCCGTGCAAGACATCCACCTGCAGCCCGACCACGTCACCATCATCCCCGCCAAAGGCGAGCCGGTCACGGCGCGGTACGTCGTCGACGCCGGCGGCTATCGCTCCATCCTGGCGGACAAGTTTCAGGCGCGCCACACCGACCTGCAAACCCACTCGCGCGGCCTGTTTACACACATGGTTGGCGTGCCGGGGTTTGAGGCAACGGCCGTTTCCCCCCGCGATTATGGCCTGCCTTACGCCATGGCCGAAGGCACGCTGCACCACGTCTTCGACGGCGGCTGGCTGTGGGTAATCCCCTTCAACAACCACCCGGAAGCGACCAATCCGCTGTGCAGCGTAGGGCTCATGCTAGATCCGCGCCAGTTCCCGCCCCGCGACGACCTGACCCCGGAGGAAGAATTTTTTGAGTTTATCGCCCGCTATCCGGCCATACAGGCCCAATTGGGCCGCGGCCGGGCCGTGCGTGACTGGGTGCGGGCCGGCCGAATCCAGTACAGTTCCCGGCAAGTGGTGGGCGACCGCTGGGCGCTGCTGGGCCACGCAGTCGGCTTTATCGACCCGTTGTATTCCAAAGGGCTGTACACGTCGTTAACGGCCGTGTTCATCACCGCCCACCTGCTGCTGCAAGCCCAAATCACCGGCGATTACTCCGCTCAGGCGTTCGCCCCGCTGGAACGCGTCACCCAAGAATTTGTCTGCACCGCTGACCGGCTGGTCGCCAACAGCTACAAATCGTTCAAGAATTACCGGCTGTGGCAAGTGTATGCCGTGCAGTGGCTGCTGGGCGCATACACCGAGCTGGTCAGACTGGACATGATGCGCGCCCGCTGCGGCGGCGACCGGGCGGCCTATTTCCAACACCTGATCAGCCTGAAACTGGCCGGGGGCGGCTTTGCCGAATTCGCGGCCATCGCTGACCGGGTGGATGGGCTGATTGAGGCTGTGGATCCGGCGGATGAAACGGCCGTTACCCAAACCGTCGCCGCGATTAACGACCTCTACGCCCAAGTCCCCTGGATAGCCTCCCCTTTCCGCGACGTCCTCAAAGGTAAAACCTACCTGCCCAAAAACAAAATCCGCCTGGAACTGCTCCGGCCGGGCCGGGGATTTATGGGCCAGGGCGCTTACCGCCAGCACTTTTTCGGCGAGATGAGCCTGATCGACGTGCTGGCCTATGGCCTGCGCGAAAAAATTCGCTTTGCCCGGCCGCTCATCGCCCGCCGCCACCGCCGGCTGCACCGACCAACCGGCTAGGCGCGCCTCATGCAGACCTATTCGCATTTGTTGATAACGGCCGTCTTGCGCGATCAGCTCATTAAACGAGACATCGCCCAACCGGGCCGCGCCTTCCTCGTCGGCTCCGTGCTGCCCGACGTGCCGCTGCTGCTGCTGACGATCGGCTACATGGCCGTCCGGCAGAGCGGGCCAGCCGGCGAATTATTCGGGGCAAGCTACGACCAGCTCTATTTCCACAATCCCTGGTGGATTGTCGGGCATAATTTGTTTCATGCGCCGCTGCTGCTGCTGGTGTATGGCTTGATAGGGTATTGGGGCTGGCAGCGCGGCCGGCGATGGGGGCCGGTTTTGTTCTGGTTAGCCGCAGGCTGCGGCCTGCATGCGCTTATCGACATCTTCACCCACGTCACCGACGGCCCGGTACTATTCTTCCCCCTGAACTGGACCTATCGTTTTCGCGCCCCCGTCAGCTATTGGGACCCCGCGTATGGCGGGCGCATCTTCGCTCCGGTGGAGCATCTGCTCGACCTGATCCTTGTCCTATACCTGCTCCTCAATTTGCGGCGGGGACGGCGGCGAAAAAAGCTGCCAGTTGGATGAACTGGACAGGACAGCATTCGTTCTAATCATGCAACCGCCGGCCACTCCCTAATCACGAAGATGCCGGTGCGCCCAAACCAGCCGCTGCCCAACTGTCAAGGCCACCAGCCCGGCCAGCAAACCAAACAGCCAGAGATACCATCCCGGAAATAATATGAACAGGCCATAAAAAATGATCGTTTCGGTGCCGCCAATGAGGCCTGCCGGCATGGTAACGGCCGTTTGCTCGCCGCGCGCCGCCGCTCCCACCGCCCGTTTTTCCAGGATGGCCGCCAGGTACATCCACGAAGCCGCGTTGACGTAGTAACTGGCCAGCAGCACCGCCAGGAGAATAAAACCAGCGGGCGACGGCCGTCCCAGCACCAGCCCCACGGGAATCAGCGCGTACACGGCAAAATCGGCCAGGATGTCCAGGTAGCCGCCGAAATCACTCTGGCGACCATGCTGCCGCGCCACCACGCCATCCAGCGCGTCAAAGGCGCGGTTGAAAAACCAGCCGAAGAAGGCCGCCAGGTAAAGCTGAAAATAGAGGGAAACGGCCGTGCCCACACCCAGCAGCAAAGCAAACAGCGTCAGGCTGGTAGGCGAAAAACGGCCAAACACACGCCCCAATGGACGAAAAACTGCATCTTTCACGCGGCGCATCTGGGTGTCAAACATAGACGATTCCCGGCTCCCTCGCTGATAACAAATACGGCCCAAAGATAGACAACATCTTTGGGCCGTATCTTACAATTTGGCAAAGCCAGTTTGGCTATGCGAATTTATTTGGCGAATTTTTGCCGCAGCAGCTCGGTCAAGGTGGGCTGGCCAATCTCTTGCAGCTCGTAACGCACGCGTTGGTTGGGCAGCTGAATGTCGATGATCTTAGCGAGATCGATGGGCGTGGCCACGATAACCATGTCGGCCGGCGTGCGGTTAATGGTTTCTTGCAAATCGGCCATCTGCTCACGGCCGTAACCCATCGCCGGCAGCACTGCGCCCGTGGACGGGTACTTCTCATACGTGGCGGCGATGGAACGCACAGCGTAGGGATGCGGATCGATGATTTCGGCGGCGTCGAAATATTGAGCAGCTACCACACCGGCGCCGTAGGCCATCTCGCCGTGGGTCAGCGTTGGGCCGTCTTCGACGACGAGGACTTTTTTGCCGCGAATGGCTGCCGGGTCGTCGACAAAAATGGGTGAGGCGGCTTTGACGATAACGGCCGTGGGGTTCACCTGCCGGATATTGCGCTGCACGGTCACCACGTTGTCGTTATCGGCCGTATCCACCTTGTTGATCACCACAATGTCCGCCAGGCGCAGATTGGTTTCGCCAGGATGATAGCGCAGTTCATGCCCAGGCCGGTGCGGATCCGTCACCACGATGTGCAGATCGGAGACGTAAAACGGCACGTCGTTGTTGCCGCCGTCCCAGATGATCACGTCCGCTTCCTGCTCTGCCTGGCGCAAAATGGCTTCATAATCGACGCCAGCGTAAATCACGGCGCCCCGCTCCACGTAAGGTTCATACTCTTCACGCTCTTCGATGGTGCACTCGTGGCGGTCCATGTCGGCGTAAGAGGCGAAGCGCTGCACAGCCTGAGCCGCCAGGTTACCATACGGCATGGGGTGGCGAATGGCGACAACGCGCTTGAAGCCCAAATCATTTTGCAAAATTTGCAGAACCCGGCGCGAAGTCTGGCTCTTGCCGCAGCCGGTGCGCACCGCCCCTACCGACACCAGCGGCTTGCTCGACTTAATCTGCGACTGCTTTGGGCTAAGGAAACGGAAGCCGGCGCCGGCAGCCAACACCCGGGAGGCCAGGTGCATCACGTACTCGTGGGAAACGTCGGAGTAAGAGAAAACGACTTCGTCGACCTGCTCAGATTTGATCAATTCAGCCAGTTCGCTTTCCGGGTAAATGGGGATGCCTTCAGGATAAAGCTCGCCAGAAAGCTCCGGGGGATAACGACGGCCGTCGATGTTAGGGATTTGCGTAGCAGTAAATGCAACTACACGAAAATCGGGGTTGTGGCGAAATACGGTATTAAAGTCGTGAAAATCGCGACCGGCGGCGCCGGCAATTACCACACGTTGAACTGTGTTACTCATGCAATTCATTCTCCTAGTAAAGTGGGATTATGGGGATTTTGCGGATGGCAAAGCATCCACGCGAGCCGATCATAACAGTATTTCCGCGTTTTGCCAGACAAATTTTTCCCCGGCAGCCAACGCCACAAAAACATTTTCTGCCCAAATTGGCCAGATCACCATTCGTGTAGGACTGCTTTTTAGGCCAATTTGCAGATTAATCACCTGATTATGTCGATCTGTATTTGATCTTATGAAAAGTAATGTTATAATGCCTCTACGTTTAACTTACATAATCTTTTAACAACGACCTTTCCGCCAACGGTCGTTCAGGCCCAGGAACTCAGTACAGCATGGATAGGCCTCATCACGTCACATTGTATCGCCAAACAAGCAATAAGAAGCGCGGCAAATGTGCGGTATGTTTGCTGGCTACACGCAAATTTGGTCGATCTGGGGCCGATAGGAGTGGTTGGCGATGGAAGAGCAATTAACTGCATTTCTGGATTTTCTACAACAAGAATATAAATACTCCAATAACACGACGGCGGCATATAAAAATGACCTCAGCCAATTCATGTCATTTTTGACTTATGGCCGTTATCCTGTGGAAAATTGGGACGACGTGACCGACGAAATCGTCGATGCCTACGTCAGTTACATGAAAAAACGGGCCTATGCCTCTTCGTCTGTCGCCCGCAAGGTGGCTGCGGTCAAATCGTTTTTCAACTACCTGTTCGCCCACAACCTCATCAGCGACAATCCCACGACCAACATCGATTCGCCCAAGGTGAAAAAACGGCTGCCGAAAACGCTGAGCTCCGAGGACATCGATAAACTGCTGCAAGCGCCCCGGCAAAAGAAATCGCCTAAACATTTGCGCGACACGGCCCTGCTGACCATGCTTTACAGCACCGGCATGCGCGTGACAGAAGTCGTCTCCCTTTCCATGGAAGACGTAGACCTGAAGGAAAATGTGTTGATCTGCCAGGGCAAGGATGAGATGGCGCGCGAGCTGCCATTGGACAAGGAAACCAAACAGGCCATTGAGGATTACCTGGAAAACGGCCGTCAATACCTCGTCAAAAATAAAGACGAAGAAGCGCTTTTCCTCAATCACCGTGGCCAGCAGCTCACGCGGCAGGGCCTATGGCTGATCATCAAAGCATACGCCAAAAAAGCCAAGCTCAGCGGCGACGTAACCCCCCACACCCTACGCCACAGCTTTGCCGCCCACAAGCTGGAAAGCGGCTCCGATTTACAGGAAGTGCAGCGCTTGCTGGGGCACGCCAATATTTCCACAACTCAAATCTACACGCAGGTAACGGCCGAAGACGAGAAAGAAACGTCGGCCAATGCGGCTTAATTAACCCCATGAAAGAGAATTTTGACAACACACTGGAAACGGCCGTGGCCGCCATTCGCGCCCGTACCCAATATAGCCCCAAAATCGGGCTGGTCCTCGGCTCTGGGCTAAGCGATCTGGCCAATGCGGTTACCGCCGCCGACGTCATCCCCTATGCCGAAATCCCCAATTGGCCGGTCTCCACCGTCGTCGGCCACAGCGGGCGCCTGGTCATTGGCCTACTGGAGGGGCAAACTGTGCTGGTGCAGCAAGGCCGCGCCCATTTCTACGAGGGCTATTCACCGGCCCAGGTCGTTTTCCCGGTGCGGGTGATGCATGCTCTGGGCATCCACACACTCATCGTGACCAACGCCGCCGGCGGCATTAATCGCAGCTACGAACCGGGCGACCTGATGCTCATTAAGGATCACCTTAACTTTGTGGGCATTGCCGGCAACAACCCGCTGCGCGGCCCTAACGACGACCGTGTTGGCCCGCGATTCCCCGATATGACCCAGGCTTACAATCCGGCGCTGCGCCAACTGGCCCTGGCGACGGCCGCGGCCCAAAATCTCACACTCCACGAAGGCGTCTACGCCTACGTCGCCGGGCCTAGCTTCGAGACGCCGGCCGAACTGCGATTTTTGCATCTGGTTGGGGCTGACGCGGTTGGCATGTCGACGGTGCCGTCGGTTATCGTGGCCAATCACGCCGGGATGCGTGTTTTGGGAATCTCCTCGATTACGAACAAGGCTATTTTGGACCCTACCCCGCAAGCGGTTGTTTCCCACGAAGAGGTGCTGGAAACGGGCAAAATGATTGTGCCCCGCCTGACCAGGCTGCTTTATGGCCTGCTGCCTCAACTTTGAGCAGAGCGTGGCAAGGTAAATTGAGAAGAGAACGGCCGTTAAGCACCAAACGGCCGTTTTTGATCTGGGGCCGTCGGGAGCGGATGAGCATCCAGGCAGCAAAGCGGCAAAATCAGACAATCACGGATACAATCGGGCGCGATGGAAAGAGTCTATGTCTTCATTCTCCGCAACGACTTTTTAATCTATATTCTCTGTTTCCTCGGCATTTTTTGGTATGGGAGCCAGTTTCTGCAAGCCCGCCGCACGCTGGAACGGGCCATGTTTGGTCTGGAACGGGAACGGGGCACGCAAAAACGGAACACGGCCGTCTTTTTTCTGCTGCTCTTCGCCGGCATCGCCGGTCTGGTCTTTTACGTCAATACCAGTATTGCCCCCACCCTGCCCGCTGACCTTCTCAAACCGCCAACGCCTACGCCCAACATTTTTGCTACGCCGCTGTCCTCCCCCACACCCCTGGGAACGGCCGAAATTCGGCCGCCCGAGCCAACACCGGTCCTGGTGCCCACCATCACTCTGGCCAGCCAGCCCGGCGGGCCAGTCGGCCCGCCAACCGGCAGCGAGACCGCCACGGCCGAACTGCCACAATCTCCCACACCCAGCGGGCCAACACCCACGCCGTTCATCGACTGTACCGTCGATCTCAACATCAGCGAGCCGGCCAACGGTTCGGTGGTATCGGGACTGATCAATTTTACCGGTACGGCGTCCACGCCTAATTTTGGCTACTACACACTGGAGGCCAACGGGCCTGAAACGGCTGGGTCCTGGGCCTCGCTGCTTGGGCGCGACATGCAACAGTCTGTCCGTGAAAGCTTTTTGGGCAATGTGAATCTGAGTGAATGGGCGAATGGGCCGTATTTGCTGCGCTTGACGGCCGTAGACGCCAACGGCAACGTGACCGGACAATGTGTAATTCAGGTAACGCTAGAAAATTAAACGGGGAAGCTCAACCCAACTCATAAAAGAGAAGCTGGGTATTGCCATACACGCGCTGGTCAAAACAAACCAGGTTAACCAGGTCCAGGTCCTGATATTCCTTAGGATCAATCTGCACGACGACGATGCCTTGAGTCGTCAGGAAGGCCGACGGCCGTTCATCGACAATCGCCAACACCTCCAGCCACAAGCCCATATACTGCGGCGGGGCTACATAAATCAGGTCGAACGGCGCAAAATTGCCCTGGCGCAAATAGGTAAATGCGTCTGCTTGGACAACGACCGACACGGCCGTCAGGCCAGTGGCCTGCAAATTGCTGTGAATAGTCTGGATGGCCGGACGAACCTTATCAACAAAGACAACTTCAGCCGCGCCGCGGCTCAGGGCCTCAATGCCGACCTGTCCGGTCCCGGCAAACAAATCCAGCCAGCGAGAACCGGGCACATCCTGCGCCAAAATGTTAAACAAACTTTCTTTAACCCGGTCCATGATTGGCCGGGTCGTGTCGCCAGGAACCCTCTTTAGTTTTCGTCCGCGTGCCCGTCCGCCAATCACTCGCATAAGAACCTACAGTCGCAACAAACAGGGCGCAGTCCGGTGCAGACTGCGCCCTGTAGACATCATTTACTGGATAACGGCCGTTGCCCGATTTGCCCGCGGCTGCACCCAAAAAACATCACGAACCGCTAACCACCAGGTCGACTATATTATCCGGGTTATCCGCAACCCGGACACCGGCGTCATTGAGCGCTTTAATTTTGCTCTCGGCCGTGCCGCTTTTGCCTTCAACAATGGCCCCGGCATGCCCCATCCGTCGTCCTGGCGGCGCTGTCCTCCCGGCGATGAAGGCAGTCACCCGCTTGCTCATGTGCTGGGCGATAAACGCAGCCGCTTTTTCCTCAGCGTTGCCGCCAATTTCGCCGATCATGATCACCTGCTCGGTCTCCGGGTCATCCTCGAACATCCGGAGCACGTCGATAAAATCTGTGCCCTGAATTGGATCGCCGCCAATGCCCACGCAGGTGGATTGACCAATCCCGCGCTCGGTCAGGGCATAGACCACTTCATAGGTCAGCGTGCCGCTCTTGGAAACGACGCCCACCCGGCCCGGCTTGACAATGCTGCCGGGGATGATGCCCACTTTGGCCTGCCCAGGCGTAATCAAACCGGGGCAGTTTGGTCCCAGCAGCCGGGTGTTTTTGCTGTCCAGGTAACGGCGGGCAGCGATCATGTCCAGGACAGGGATGTACTCGGTGAGGCAAACCACCAGAGGAATGCCGGCGTCGGCGGATTCGTAAATGGCGTCGACGGCAAATCGAGCGGGCACAAAAATCACCGAAGCATTCGCACCGGTTGCCTCGACGGCGTATTTCACGGAATCGAAAATCGGGATTTTCTGCGAGTCGGTCTCGAACCACTGGCCGCCTTTGCCGGGGGTGACGCCCGCGACCACGTTGGTACCAAACGCCACCATTTGCTGGGTGTGAAAACTGCCTTCGCGGCCGGTAATCCCTTGGACGACGAGGCGTGTATTTTTGTCTACTAAAATGCTCATGATTTACTCCTGGCTGGCTTTTGCCGCGCCTGCGGCCGCGGCGACTGCTTTCCTGGCGGCTTCCGAGAGGGTTTCGGCTGTTTCCATTGAGGCATCGGCGAGGATAGCCCGGCCTTCTTTGGCGTTGGTTCCCGCGAGGCGAATGACCATGGGCACGGCCGTTTCCACCTCGTTCAGAGCCTGCAAAATCCCTTTGGCCACTTCGTCGCCGCGGGTAATGCCGCCAAAAATGTTGATCAGCACCGCTTCAACGTTCGGATCGGACAAAATGAGACGCAGCCCGGTGGCCACCTGATCGGCTTTGGCGCCGCCGCCGATGTCCAGGAAGTTGGCCGGATCGCCGCCAAAGAGCTTGATGATGTCCATGGTGGTCATCGCCAGACCGGCGCCATTCACCATGCAGCCGATATTGCCATCCAGTTTGATAAAATTGATGCCGGTGAGACGCGCTTCTCGCTCGGCTTCCGGCTCTTCGGCCACATCGCGCATTTCTGCCAGGCGCGACTGGCGCGAGAGCGCATTGTCGTCGATGGTCATTTTGCCATCTACGGCCATCAGCTTCCCTTCGCCGGTGATGACCAGCGGGTTAATTTCGGTCAGGGAGGCGTCGTTGCTCTTGAAGCACTCATATAAGCCCACCACAATTTTATGGAAATCGCGCCATAAGTCGCGGGGCAGGTCAATCTGCGAGGCGATGTAGGTGGTCTGGTAGCCACGCACCCCCAAAACCGGTTCGATGTGGGCGGTAATGATTTTCTCTGGCGTCTTGTCGGCCACTTCTTCGATGTCCATGCCGCCGGAAGCGGAGGCCATAATCATGGGCAGCCGACGACCGCGGTCAATCAAGACGGCCAGATAAATTTCCTGGTCGATGCCCGGGGCTTGCTTGTCGATGAGGACTCGACGGACCTTGAAGCCTTTGATGTCCATGCCCAAGATTTGCTTGGCCTGGGCTTCGGCTTCGTCGGCGCTGTTGGCCAGTTTGACGCCGCCGGCCTTACCACGGCCGCCGGTTAATACCTGCGCCTTGACAACGACACGGCCGCCTAACTCACGAGCTATCTCACGAGCTTCGGCTGGCGTCGAGGCCACATCCCCCTGCGGGATGGGTACACCATGTTCGGCAAATAATCTCTTCGCCTGATATTCATGTAAGTTCACGCTTTATCTCCTTGGATAGTGGGATTTTCGCAATGAAAAAGGGCGAACAGAAGAGTTCGCCCCTATTAACGCTTAAAGATCAACAAGAAAAATTATAACACGCTCGTTTCGGCAGGGCGAAAACCGATTTGTAAGGCAGTAGCCCTATAGTCAGGTTGACAGGCGTTTGCCGGCTGGCCGATAATTTTGAGGTAGGTCGGCCGAATAAAATGAGACTCAGGTCAGTAGTTTGCAGCACCCAACCTTTTTAAGCTTATGAAAGCACATGTTCAGTCTGAAAGCAATTTGGTAGAAGCGCAGCGGAGACGGGTCAAGTTTATCACGGCCGTTTTCTATGGCGCATTTGTCGGTGTGTTGGTGGGCATATTGGCCATGGCCCTGGGGGTGATTATCGTCAGTCTGCTGGGGCTGTTTATGGATACGGCCGTATTGCGGCTGCCGGGGATCAGCATGGCGGCGATGACCTTTGTCACCTTCTTCTTCCTTGGCTCCCTCGCAGCGATTTCCCTCATCTGGCGACGCCTTCAATAACCTCGCAAAACAAAACACGCCAGATAACTGAGCTATCTGGCGTGTTATTTTCAATTTCCTACCTGCCTCCAGGCGGCCGGCGCCGGTTACGGCGCGGCAGTGGCGGCCGGAGTCGGTAGTTCTGGCGCCGGTGTCGGGGTCGCGTAGAACTTATCATCCAGGGCCGGTTTGGCGGGCACACGACCGCGCCAGAAATCCTGGATGATCACATTGCCACCGCGCAAAGTCGTCACCAACTGATTCACCAACTCGTCTTTCTTTGCCTGATAAGCCGAATCGGACAGGGGCAAGATTTCTTTGCCGCTGGGGACGGCGATGAAGTAGCTGATCGTGCCATCTTGGCCGGTTACGGCGATAACGGGCGTGGGTGTGCCGATGGGTTGGTCGAACACGGCCGTAGCAAATTCCTGGCTGAAGTTAGACGCCAGATCATCTTCGGTGCGGCGGAACAACTCCGAGGCAAAAGCTGTAGAAGTCGTGTCCGGGTTCGACTGTTGGCTGCGGATGGTATTCCACACTTCCAGGTAATTATCGGCCGTCAGGGTGCTGGCCACGTTATCAGCTTCTTCCTGGTTATCGAACACCAACACGTAAAAGTTCACGTGTTCGGCGTCGCGCGACAGGCCGTCTTCGACCGCCAGGGCATCGGCCAGGCGCTGGCGATAAAGCTGCGCGCGCACGCTGGCGCGGTAAGCCTGATCGTTCACCCCCAGGTCACGATACTGCTGAAGCAGTTCATCCAACTGCTGCTGGAAGGATTCGGCGCTGACCGGTGTAGCTGTAGGCTGGGGTGTGTTGGTCGGCCCGGCAGTGGGCGTGGGGAAACTGGTGGCGGTGGGCACGACTTCGGTGATAACGGCCGTAGGAATCGGCGTTACCGAAGGCGTGGGCACAATCGTTTCCGTAGCCGTGGGCAACGGTGTGGGTAAACCGCCAGCGTAAAAATTAAACGACCGGCCAATTTCTGCCTCCACATCCGCGTCGGACACCGTGATACCCCGTTCCTCAGCAGCCTGCTGAATCAAGTCTTCATCGACCATCTGGTTCAGGACAGACTCGCCAAACGTATCGGCATTTGCCGGGAACATGTCAACCAGAACCTGATTGGCGAACTGCTGGATAATCCCCACATCCCCGCCAAACGCATCCAATTGGTCTTCTAACAAGACCACGCGCCGGGCACGCTCGTACGCCACTCGGTCTTGAAATGCTTGCAGGCTGATTTGTGAATCGTTCACCGTGGCAACACTGCGATTGGGAACGAGAATGACCTCATTCACCACCGCAATCACAATCACCACCAAAATCAGGAGGCCAACGATACCCAGAGCTATCCGTAACTGGCGGGTTTGCTGCGCCTGCTTTCTGGCCAGAAGAACTTCCTTGCGCGACTGGCGGTCGGCTTCTTCCTTCGCCTTGGTTGTTGTGCTCTTTTTGCTCATAGCCAGATGTCTTTTTTGCGATTATTCAACAGCGAAGGGCAGCAGCGCAATATGCCGGGCCCGTTTAACGGCCACAGCCAGGGCACGCTGATGTTTGGCGCAGGTGCCTGTTTGCCGGCGAGGCCGGATGCGACCAAATTCGGTGACATACCGTTTCAGGTTTTCTGCGTCTTTATAGTCGATGGTATTGGTGCCTTCCACACAAAATTCGCACACGCGCTTTCTGCGCACAAAGCGTTTACGACCTTGATAAGCCATAATTTCCTCCAATTTCAACCGCAATTAATTCGCTTCGCGGCTGAATTCATTTAAGTAAAATTCGATAAGGTGACGATGTCTTGGGCAACCACTTCGGTACGGAAATGCTTACGACCGGCGGCGTCTTCCCAACTCCGGGTTTGCAAACGCCCTTCCAGGTAGACTTGGCTCTCGCTGGCGAGTAGTTTTTCGCATACATCCGCCAGACTGCCCCAGGCTACAATGTTGAACCATTCCGTTTCTTCAAAGTGTTCGCCTTCTGCAGAGGTCCAGGTGCGCGGAACGGCCAGGGTAAACGCAGCGACGGGACGGCCGTTGGGCATCCGACGGATTTCTACACTTCCCTCAACCCGGCCGATCAACAAGACCTTGTTTAACCCTTTATTCACGTCCACCTCTGCGCCATATCAGCGCTAACCGCATGACCCCCTGCACATGGTTAAAAGACCGCATGAGCCGATTCCGACTTATGCCTCCTTACGGACAACCAGGTAACGAAGAACGTCTTCCGTAAACTGGAAGTTGCGCTCCAGTTCAGTGACCTGCTCTGGATCCAGCTTGGCTTCGAAGAGCACGTAATACCCTTCCTGATAGCCCTTGATGTCGTAGGCCATAAAGCGCTTGCCCCAGTGGTTGACTACGGGCTTTTCGGCTTCTTCCTGACCGGCGGTCATCCAACCGACAACGCGCTCCAGCAGTTCATTGCGGGGCGCTTCCTCTAATTTAGGTTGCAAAATAACAGTGACTTCATACTCGCGCATGTTGCTATAAAACCTCCTTTCCGTGGAATTACTCGGGCGAGTGATGCCCTTGATCTAGTCAAGAGCGGAAAGCAGCGAACAATATAATTTTTAATGCTGCTGTGCAACGAGGGAGGGATGATAACACAGTTTGGGAAATGGACAAGCGGCAAGTTGCCGCCGGCCGGGCGTCCGCTGCCTGATCCATTGCCTGCACGACACGGCCGTTAGGCAGAGTGTGCCGTCCGGTGGGTAAATTAACAATTGCTGAAACGCTTTGCCCTTTCTGCGCCAACGATATAATGAAGGCTGAACATGTGAAGAGGAGAAGCAATTATGGTGGATCCAACAGAGGAAGTAACGGCCGTTCCAGCCACGCCATCACCCGAAGCCCCACCTGCGGCAGGCACGAAGTCCCAAAACCGCACGGCCTTTTGGGTGCTCATCGGTGTGGTGGTCGGTTTTTTGCTGCCTGTTTGCAGCTGCGCCATTTTGGGGGGCACGGCCGTTTTCAGCCTGGGCCTTTTTGGCGCCAGCAGCGGCTCGGGCTTTAGCAGCACCGGGTTTGGCGACGCGGTCGCCGTCGTGCGCGTCGAAGGCGCCATCCTGAGCAGCGACCATCCGGATGCCAACGAAGCCGTCAGCAGCCGCGTAATTCGCGATCTGAAAATGGCCAGCGACGATCCCACGGTGAAGGCCATCATTCTACGGGTGGACAGTCCTGGCGGCTCGGTCACCGGGGCGGCGCAAATCTGGGAAGTGCTAGAAGAGATGGAAAAGCCAATTGTCGTCAGCATGGCCAGCGTCGCCGCCTCTGGTGGCTATTACGTCAGTGCGCCGGCCGACTACATCATCGCCCGGCCGGACACCCTCACCGGCAGCCTGGGCGTGATCCTGACGCTTTACGATGCGTCTGAGCTGATTGATAAGGTGGGCGTGAAAGTCATCGAAATCACCAGCGGCGACAATAAGGCGATGGGCAGCTCCTGGGCTGAATTGACGGCCGAACAGCGCGCCATCCTGGAATCGATCACCACGGAAGCGTATGATGAATTTGTCCGGGTTATTGCCGACGGCCGTAACCTGCCAGAAGAAGAAGTCCGCCAACTGGCCGACGGCCGTGTGTACTCGGGCCGCCAGGCGCTGGCCAATGGTCTGGTGGATCAGTTGGGCGATTTCCAGGACGCCGTTGATAAAGCGGCCGAATTGGGCGGAATTACCGGCGAGCCGCGCCTGGTGGAATACAAAGACCAAACACCGAACTGGCAAAACATCCTCCTGGGTTTCTCTACCCAGCTCAACAAAACCGAAGCCGAACGAGCGCTGGATCTCATCACCGAATTGACCACGCCAAAGCTTGAATACCGCTACACCGGACCGGGGGCTGATTAACGGCCGTAACCCAACCTCTCAGCTTATGAAAAAAAGATTCCTAATTTTTTTGCTAACCGTCTCATCCTTGCTGCTTGGGCAAGCGCTTCGCCCGCCAGCCGCCGCCGCCCAGGGACAAACCCGTCTCGTGCTCGCTTTCTATTACGCCTGGTATAGCCCTGACTCTTTTGGCCCGGGTAAAACGCCCTTCCAGCCGGTAAGCCCCTACTTTTCCACCGATACCGGTGTCATTCAACGGCAGGTATCCGAGGCGCAGTCGGCCGGCATAGACGGCTTTGTACAAAGCTGGTATGGGCCCCAAGAAGCCAACAACCAGACCGAAACCAATTTCCGCGCCTTACTGAACATTGCCGGCGGCAGCGGCTTCAAAGCCGCCGTGGATTTTGAAACCGGCAGCCCCTTCTTCAACACCAACGACGACCGCATCAATGCCCTGCGCACGCTGTTTGCCACCCACACCACCCATCCGGCCTATTTGCGAGTTGATGGCAAGCCTGTGGTGTTCTTTTGGGCCAACTGGCTGCTTTCGCCCGGCGAATGGGTGACGATTCGCAGCGCCGTTGACCCCGACCACAATACAATCTGGATAGCCGAAGGCGGCGACACCAGTTACCTGAACACCTTCGACGGCCTGCATCTGTACAACATCGCCTGGTCCAGCAATCCGGCCGGCTCGGCTGCCAGTTGGGCCGCCAACACCCGCGCGGCCGCCGCCACGTACGGCGGCTACAAATATTGGGTGGCCACAGCCATGCCCGGCTGGGACGATACGCTGCTGGGGCGCGGCGAGGCAGCGTTTTTCCGCAACCGGGCCGATGGGGACTTTTTTCGCAGCACGTTTGGCGGCGCAGCCGCCAGTGCGCCCGATATGGTGATTATCAATTCCTTCAACGAATGGAAGGAAGGCAGCCAGATTGAACCGTCTCTGGAATATGGCAACAACTATTTACAGTTGGCGGCAGAATTGAGCGCCGGATATAAAGCCGGCAGCTTGTCTGTGCCGCCGCCGCCACCGCCCCAGCCCACAGCGGCTCCGGCCAATCCGGGGGCAACGGCCGTGCCACCCGTCAGCGGCGGCAGCCAGCAACTTGGCCCCACGGCCACCCCCGCAGCCACGGCCGCGCCCACAGAACCGCCCACGGCCACCCCTACCAGCACCCCGTTCGTTACGCCGACAGCTTTGCCCGACGGCCGTATCCTCTACACCGTCCAGCCAGGCGACAGCTTCATTGGCATCGCCGAGCGTTTCAACCTGGCTCTGGGCGATCTGTACGCCTTTAATAACCTCACGCCAGACTCCTTGCTCACGGCCGGGCAAACCCTGATCATTGGCTATTCCGTGCTGCCCGACGGCTCGACGCTTCTGCCCGGTTTCCCCCAGGCGCGGGTGAAGCCAGACGGCCGTATCGTCCACCTCGTGCGCGAAGGCGATACCGCCATCGGCATCGCCTCGACCTACGATTTAACGCTGGATGCTTTTTACGAAATAAGCGGCCTGGACGAAAACAGCGTGCTGCAATTGGGTCAGGAAGTGCTCGTAGGACGCCAGCCGCAGCCGGAAGAAGTGGGCGGCTCAACCAACCTGCCGGAGCAATTAGCCACAGCCACGCCGACAGCCAGCCCGCTTCCCACGGAAACGGCCGTGCCCACCGCCACACCACCACCGCCCACGGCGACGGCCGTGGCCAACAACACGCCAGATCCCCTGCCCACCAACGCCCTGGCCGCGCCCGAAACCGCGCCTACAAGCTCGCTGCCGGGCCTGGGTGTCCTCGCGTCAATCGCCATCGGCATCATCGTCTTGATGGCCCTGGCCGGCGTGGTCTTGCTTTTCATCGGCCGCCGGACTTGACGCTGTCGCGACGCGGTTCAGGCTGGCAGCAAGGCGGCCTGAATCACTTCGGCCAGGGTGCGGCAGCCGATGACTTCCAGGCCGGAGGGGACGTTTAGGCCGCCTTTGCGGGTAGAACGAGGCACAACGCAGCGCTTAAAACCCAGCTTGGCCGCCTCGCGCAGGCGCGTTTCCAACTGGCTCACGGCGCGGAGTTCGCCGCTTAAACCCACCTCGCCCACAAAGGCCATGTCGGCGTGAATGGGCCGGTCCTTGACGCTGCTAGCCAGGGCCACAGCGATGGCCACATCGGCCGCCGGTTCGCCAATCTGCAGCCCGCCGATGACGTTGAGAAAAACGTCTTTGTCGTAAAGCGGCACGTTGACCCGACGGGTAAGCACGGCCGTTAACAACAACAGCCGGTTATAATCCACCCCATTGGCTGTGCGGCGCGGATTGGAAAAGGTAGTGCTGCTGGCCAGGGCTTGCACTTCGACGAGTAACGGCCGTGTCCCCTCAATGGTCACCGCAATCGCCGAACCGGGCGCGTTCACCTGGCGCTCAGCCAGAAATGCTTCGGAGGGATTGGGCACTTCCACCATACCGCGTTCGCCCATCTCAAAAACGCCCACCTCGCTGGTGGCCCCAAAGCGGTTTTTCACGCTGCGCAGCAGGCGATAGCGGTGGAACGGATCCCCTTCCAGGTACAGCACGGTATCAACGATATGCTCCAACACCCGCGGCCCGGCGATAGCTCCTTCTTTGGTCACGTGGCCGACCAAAAATACGGTGACGCCATTCAGCTTGGCCAGCTCCTGGAAGCGGCTGGCGCACGCCCGCACCTGGCTCACGCTGCCGGCCGTGGAGGTCAGGCCGTCGTCGTAGGTGGTCTGGATGCTGTCGACGATCAACAAAGCGGGCTTCAATTTTTCGACGTGGCCCAGAATACCGCTGAGATTGGTCTCCGTCACCAGGAAGAGGTCGTCGGCCTGCACGCCCATGCGGTCGGCGCGCATTTTGATCTGGCGGGCGCTTTCTTCGCCGGACACGTAGAGGGCTGTGCCATGCTGGTTGGCCACCAGGGCCGCCACTTCCAGCAGCAAGGTGGATTTGCCGATCCCCGGCTCGCCGCCCAGCAGCACCAGCGAACCGGGCACCAGGCCGCCGCCCAAAACGCGGGCGAATTCGGTGATGGCCATTTGCAGCCGCTCCACGCCGTCGGCGGTGACATCGGCCAGGCGCTGGGGCTGGTCTGGCGTGTAGGCATGAGCGCGGCGATTTTTGACAACGGCCGTAGTCTCCGCCACCACCACTTCCTCCTCCATCGTGCCAAATTCGCCGCATTTGGGACACTTCCCCATAAAAACAGGCGTCACGCGCCCACAAGATCGACAAACATACCGGGTTTGTTTTTTTGCCATTGTTGCCCTCAATTCACCAGATTCCCGACAAGGTGTAATACAAATCGTAAACTAACCATTCTACGCTGACGCCGATAAAATCCCAAGACCTGGAAATGATCAGGGGATGAACAAACGACACGGCGATTTGTGCCCATTTTAGCATATGCTATACTCTCCGCCTGTGATCGACTGGTTCTCAATCTTCATCAACAGCTTCTGGATTATCGGACTGGCAATTCTTTTAGCTGCCTTTAGCTACCACTATTGGGCCGCCAACAACAGCCAGCAATCACTCCGCGCTCAATTAGGCGGCGTTCCATTCTTAAAAGCCTTCTGGCTCAGTTTCACCCTGATTGGCGTAGGCCTCACAGGAACCAGCCAGCAAATTTGGGAATATGCGATCTGGACCTTTTTCACATTGCTCAGTCTCTACAACCTGTTTACACTTTTCAGGACAAAGTGATTTTATTCGATCTTTTCAGGTATTCCCGATGGGAGCTATGACAAAATCATGGTAATTAAAGATTACATTTCCCTGATCTGGCGATGGGCCTGGCTCATTGTCCTGGGCGTGGTGGTGGCCGGAGCCGGTGCCTACATCGTCAGCAAAAATACCACGCCGGTGTATCGTGCCTCCTCACGGCTTCTGATTGACGAAGCGCCGGGCAGCAACACCGGCAACGATTATTCGCAAGTCTTGTTTGAGCAGCGGCTGGCGCAGACCTATGTCGAAATCCTGACTACCTCGCCCATATTGCAAAAGACCATCGACCAATTGGGGCTGCCTTTCTCAGCCGGGCAGTTGCGCGGCAAAATCACTGTGTCCGCGCCGCAGGACACGCAAATCATCGTTATTTCCGTAGAAGATACCGACCCGGCGCGCACGGCCGCTATTGCCAATGCGTTGGGCGAAGTGTTCATTTCCGAAAACCAGGCGCGCGACAATCTGCGTTACGCCGAGCCTATCGGCAACTGGCAGGGACGGCTAAATGAAATTGGCGACACCATTCAATCTTTGGAAACCCAGATCAACGAGCTGAGCAATGCAGAATCGGCCGAAGACCTGGCCTTGCGCTCACGCCTGGAAACGCAGTTAAACGAAGCGCAAATCCGCTACACGGAAGCATTTAACAATTTGAATCAGCTGCAAATTGACCAGGCCAAGGAAAGCAGCAACGTGGTGCCGATTGAACCGGCGACAACGCCGGGTTCACCCATTCGCCCGCGCACGGTCAGCAACGTGCTGCTGGCGATGGCCGTCGGCGGCATGATCGCTGTGGGTCTGATCTTTTTGATCGAGTATCTGGACGATTCCATTAAATCGCCGGAGCAAATTCTGGATGACACCGGCCTCTCCACGCTGGGCGCCATTGCCAACATCAAATCCGACTCGCTGCCGCAGACGCTCGTCACCCAGCTGGCCCCGCGTGACCCAATTTCGGAAGCGTACCGGGTGATCCGCACAAATCTGGGCTTTTCGGCCGTGGACGAGGGGCTGCACAGCGTGCTGATCACCAGCTCTTCGCCAGGTGAAGGCAAATCGACGACGGCCGCGAATCTGGCCGTGGTGATGGCCCAGGCGGGCAAAAAGGTAATTCTGGTGGACTCTGACTTACGCCGGCCGGTGCAGCACAAGATTTTTGAAGTGCCGAACAACCATGGCTTGACAACGGCCGTTCTCGACAGCACATCCCCGGTCATCCAGCACGTCCAGGAAACAAAAATTCCTTACCTGCGCCTGATGTCCAGCGGCCCGATCCCCCCAAATCCTGCCGAGCTTCTGAGTTCTCAGCGTATGAATCAACTGCTCCAGGAACTGCAAGAAGACGCGGACGTTGTGATTTTGGACACACCGCCAGTGCTCACCGTAGCCGATGCCTCCATCCTCAGCCCGCTAGTTACCGGCTGCCTGCTGGTGGTGGACACCGGCAAAACCAGACGCAACACCTTCATTGGCGCCACGGACAGATTGCAAAGAACCGGCGGCAACATTTTCGGCGCGATCATGAACAAACTCAACCCCGACCGCCGCGGCTATGGGTATTATTACTATTATTACAATGCCTACGAGTATAATGCCCAGGCTCAAAAGCGCCGTACCTCGACAAAACGCGGCACCTCAAAACTGCCCAACTGGCTGGCTGGCCTGACAAGACGCTAATGGACGTGATGTCTACGCGCTCAGACGCTAAATCATCGTCCTTAATGGTGATGATGGGGATTTTTTGGCTGCTGCTAGCCGGGGCGCTGCTTTTTTACCAGCTTGCCAATCCGGTCACGGTCAAAGTTGAATGGGAAACAGCCACGGAACTGGACACGGCAGGCTTCTTCCTTTACCGCAGCCAAAGCCCTGATGGCGATTTTCAACCAGTCAATGAGCAGATCATTGACAGCCAGGGCAGCGCCGTTTCCGGGGCGGCGTATTCTTACGTCGATCATGACGTGGAACCGGGCCAGACCTATTACTACGTGCTAGAAGAAGTGCAGACCAACGCCGCCGTCAACCGTTACGATGAGGATATGTTTTCGTATACGGTGCCGCGCGTTACCTGGTGGGCGGTGGTATTAACGGCCGTTACCGCCCTGATTGGTCTGGGCTTGTTGGTAACCGGTCTGCGCGAAGGCAGAGTGTAAGGATGGACAAAAGCGCCCATTTGCATATTGATCCTACCCTGACGTGGCGGCTGTTGGACGGCGAAGCGGTCATTGTTTCGCCGCAGTCCGGGCAAATTCGGGTTCTAAATCATGCCGGGGCATTGATCTGGCAGATGGCTGCTGAAGCTAAAAGCGTCGGCGAGATTATCGAAGCGCTGATGGTGGCCTACAACATTTCAGCCGATCAAGCCCAAACGGACCTTGAAGCTTTTATCAACGATCTAACCCAGCGAAACATGATGTTCAGGGAACCAGCCGGATAACGGCCGTTCCCCAACCACCGCGCCAGACACAGTCGCCTGCCCTGTGACGCCTTCTGATAAGGAAGATTTTATGAGAACCAACCGAGCCGTTCACATAGTTTTCGCTGTTTGCCTACCAGTTCTTCTGCTGGCAGGTCTGGCGGTGCAAACACAAGCCGGTAAAAATGAGCCAACGGCCGTTTCTCCCACACCGCTGCCGCTCATCGGCCAGCTGCAGCAAACTGACGCCGGCCTTAGCTTTGCGCTGAACACGGCCGTTTTTCAGCCCACCGCCGACGGACACATTCAGGTTGACGGATTGAATGAAATCCTGGCCACGCCAGGTACGCCGGCGCTGCCCTATTTCGCCGCGCTCATCGCCATCCCCCCGGAAGCAGAAGTTGCCGTGGACGTTGCCTTGCAATCCACCACTCGGCAAACCGTAGCGGGACTGGCTCCGGCGGCCGCTCCTGCCCTGACATTTCACAATGAAACCACCGATGGCCTGTTTCCGCCGACCACGGCCGTTGCCGCTGGCCCGGCTGTTGCCGACCCGGCCATTTACCAGGAGGATGCGCTGTTCCCGACGGCCGTTTATGAGCTGTCCGCGCCCATGTACTATCGAGACATTCGGGTGGTACAGTTGAAGCTGTATCCGGTGCGCTACAATCCGGTGCGGCAAGAAATTATCCAGGCCGGGCAGATGCAGGTGACGGTTCGCTTTACCGGCGGCAACCTGTCTGATTTACGGCCGTCGCCCACGCCCGGCGACCTGTACCTGAACGCACTGGCCGACCAGCTTCTGAATCCGCAGCAGGCAGCCCAATGGCGAAGTTTGCCGGTGGTGACCGATGAGAGGGAAACGGCTGTTACCTTACCCATCGGCCAGCCCACCCTCAAGATCGAGGTGGCTCAAGACGGCATTTATGAAATCACCTACACCGACCTGCAAAACGCCAACATGCTGCCGCTCAATCCCAACACCATCGAAATGATGCAGCGCGGGCAGCCAGTCGCTTACCAATTCATCGGTGATACCAACAACACGTTCGACCCTGGCGAAAAAATTCGCTTCTATGGCTGGGCCGTCAACGAATCCCGCTACGAAAAACAACTGGTCCGCAACAACGTTTTCTGGCTCTGGGCCGGAGGCAACCCCGCGCGCATCGCCATTACCGACAATCTGGCCGGCGGAAGTTTGCCCATCAAAACCAATTTCCTGGCCACAGTCACCCGCGAAGATGAAAAATACTTTTTCAGCACCTGGACCAATCAATGGGACCAGTTCCCCAACGAGCCAGACTCCTACTACTGGGATTGGATTCGCAAGACCACGGCTTCCCCCCATCCTTACACCGTCACCCGACAAATCAACCTGCCCAACCCGGTTCTGGACGCCAGCCTGCCGCCGGCGCGCTATGTGATCGAACTCATGACCCGTGAGAGCGGCACCTCCCCTAAAACGATTGTCTACGACTTTATCGGCTGCCTGAATGCTTACCCGGACTGTCAGGAGGAAATCTGGGGCCAGCCAGGCGATCCAATTCGCGGCCGCAACGTCAGTATCACCCATACTGTGCCCATGACAGCCCTGGTCAATGGGTTAAACAACGTGCAGATCATCGACGCCACGCAGCTCACCACCGGCGCCGTCTCCGACAATTACCTCAACCGCATCACCGTGGAATACATGCGCCACCTCATCGCCCTGAATAACCAACTTATTTTTCAAGATGAAGTCGGCGGAAACGAATTGCAGGTCAGCGGCTTCTCAGACGGCAATCCGGCCAACGCCCTGGTCTGGGACATTTCCGCCCCGCGCCAGCCTGTGGCCATCGCCATGTCCGCCAGCAACATTTCCGGCAGTTCGGGCAATTACACCTACAAATTCTCCGACGGCCAGCCGGCCAACGCCCAGTTCATTGCCACCACCACGGGTGCGGTTTTGTCCGGCTCCGGCGTGATCACCTTGAGCCAGTACATTCCGGCCGATTTGACACCGGTAGGCGGCGCGGATTGGGTCGCCATCAGCCACGGCGATTTTATGGCCCAGGCGCAGCAGTTGGCCGCCCACCGCAGCCAGCCCGAATTTGGTGGCCTGACCACCTTTGTGGCCGATGTTACCGACGTCATCAACCAGTACGGGTATGGCCTGCCGCTGCCGGGAGCCATCCACGATTATCTGCTTGACGCTCTGTACAACTGGACGCCGGCTCCCGCTTACGTGACGCTGATCGGTGATGGGCTGGTCGCGCCGCGCAATTTGCCCTGCGTGGCCTTGTGCACGGATTGGGACATCAACGCCGTCAGTTATGTGCCCACCGACTTGCTGTTTGTGGACAGGTTCCAGGGATTAGTGCCAACGGATCACACGGCCGTTCTCCTCACAGGCGATGACCTCCTGGCCGACATGGCCATCGGGCGCATCCCGGCCAAATCGGCCGCCGAGGCGCAGGGCGCGGTCGATAAAATCATCCAATACGAGCAAAACCAGCTCACCCCGGCCCCCTGGCAAAAAAATATCATGTTCGTCGCCGACGACTCCGACATGGGCGGCAATTTTTGCCTTTCCAATTTAACGGAGACCGGCCCGCTGCTGCCCAACAGTTTTGCCCAAACGCACCTCTGCCTGGAAGCGCCCACTCCTACGGCCGTTGCCACGCTCCAGCAGCAAATTACCGCCACCCTCAGCCAGGGTGTGTCGCTCTTCAACTATCGCGGCCACGGCGGCGTCGAATATTGGGGCGGGAACCCGCCCATCCTGACCGTGCGCGCCGCCGTAGGCGACATGACCAACACCTTTTGGAATAACTTCAACAAACCGGTGGTCATTCTCAGCGCCGACTGCCTGGACGGGAACTTTTCTTTTCCCGGCCGCAACGCCCTGAGCGAACGCACCCTCACCGCCGGAGCGCTCGCCAACGGCAGTATCGGCTCGGCGGCGCATTGGGCCTCGGCCGGGCTGGGCTTTGATCCTGAGCATACGGCGCTGCTGGAAGGGTTTTACAGGGGTCTCTTTGATGCGGGGCAAACGGCCGTAGGCGACGCCGTCAACTATGCCAAGGCATTTTACGAAAACAGCCCCTTCACGGATCAGTCAGCCATCTACAACTTCATCCTCCAGGGCGACCCGGCCATGCAGTTGTTCCGCCCGGAAGTATCGTTGAACAAAACGACGCCGCAAACAAACGTGGAATTAGGCAGCACGGCCGTCTTCAACCTCTCCGTGCGCAACGATGGCCTCTACCCCGCTCGGGCCACTATTTCCGACACACTGCCCGCCGGACTGGCATTTGCCTCCGCCAGCGCTAGCGTGCCCTATACCATCACCACCAACGGCAATCACCTGCTTTTTGGCCTGGAAACTAGCCTGTCGCAGGGTGAATCTGCTATGATTACCGTGACAACAACGGCCGTTGCCGTACAAAATCCCGCGACCAACGTCGCCGAAGTGTACACTCCCGGAAACGATCTGAACCCAGACAACCAGACGGGCAGCGCAACGGTGAACATTTTCCAGGATATTTTTACGGTTTATCTACCAACCCTCATCAAATGATGACGAACAATGCCTGAACAAAAACATCGCCTCCTTCTTTTTATTTCACTCCTGGCCCTCACCATCTGGCTGAGCGCCCCCGTTCACGCCCAGGAAGAAGAAGCCACGCCAGAAGGGCCAACGGCCGTTACCCTGGTCTCCTTCACGGCCACGCCGCTCAACAACGCCGTCAAACTCGTCTGGATCACCGGCACGGAACTCAACACCGCCGGCTTCCGCCTCCAACGAGGCGCGCCCGGCGGGCCCTTCGAGTACCTCGATTACCTGGGCGATGACGCCTCGGGCATCATCTACGGTCTGGGCGGCGTATCTGATGGCGCGATTTACGAGCGCACGGACGACACCGTGCAAAATGGCCAAACCTTCACCTATATTTTGCTGGAAATCGAAAACGACGGCAGCGAAGTTGAACCCGACAACGCCCGCGTGACCGTGACCGTCGGCCTGCCGCCGACCAATACGCCTGTGTCGGTGATTGTGCCCGGCTCCACCGCCACCCCAACGCGGCCAACAGGCGGAACCACCAGCACCGCCACGGCCGTTAGCACCAGAGTGACCACCGCGGCCACGGCCGCCAGCGCCGCCACGGCCACCCCCGTCAGCTTTGCCACCGTCACCCCGGCCGCCCGGCAGGCGACAGCCACCCCGCCGGCAGCGGCCGTAACCAACACCGGCAGCCCCGGCGTCAATCCCACGGCCGTTCCGCCCACACCCACCCGCCCGCAAGCTAACGACGCTGCCCTCAGCGAAACAACCTTCACCGGCGGCGTCGCCCTGGCTCAGGCCGAGGAAACGCCCCTGCCGGCCGCGCCAGAAGCCGTGCAAACCGCCTATCCCGCCGCCGGCGCCGACAACGCCGCCGACTACCCCATCGACCAGCCCACCGCTACGCCCACCCCCACAGTTGGCCCCTCCTTGACGCGCCTGGCTGTCATAGGCAGCGCGCCCGGTTACGATGGCGCAGCCAATGCCAACAATCAGGCCCAGGCGGCCGGCGGCAACGGCCGTGGCACGCTCTTCCTCTGGCTCGGCTTCATCGTCGCCCTGCTGATTTTTATCACCGGCGTCATCGGCTCGATTATTCTCTACACGCGCAGACCGGGATAAGCCGCCCCATGACCATTTTTTTGCGGAATCATATCCGTCAGCCAGCCAGAACAGGCTGGCTGCTTCTTTTGGGCGGGCTGCTGGCGCTGATCAGCGCGGGCTGCCGCCAGCCCGCGCCGCCACCTGCCGGTACACCCGCAGCCGACCGGGTGAAGCTGCTGGTGAGCCAGGATGGGTTGGTGCGCGTCAGCCGCGCCGATCTGGCCGACGCCGGTCTGGAAGTGAGCGCCTTCGACGCCCAAAATCTGCGCCTCAGTCAGGGGGAGACGGCCGTTCCCTTTCTCATCCGCGACGACGCCCTCATTTTTTACGGCCAGGCGCCCACCGACCGCTATACCGGGCAACGGCCGTACATTCTCACCCGCGGCGCGGCCGGCGAGACCCTGCCGGAAACGGCCGGGACACCGCCCGGCGCATCAGGCAGCCTGGCTCCCATCACGGCCATCACCCGCACCCTGCACCTCGAAGAAAACCTGATTTACAAATCGGAAGCCCGCAGTTTTCTGGACGGTGAATCACGCGCCGCCGACCTCTGGTTCTGGCAGCCGCTGCGCCAGGGCAACAGCCTGCCCTTCGACTTCGACCTGCCGGCCGTCGCCGACGGCTCCGGCCAGATTCGGGTTCAGCTAAAGGGCGAGACCTACAACCTGGAAATCGAAAATGACCACGACTTCGACGTCATCGTCAACGGACAAAATCTGGGCGTCGTCCGCTTCGACGGCCAGGGGTACTACACCGGCGTCGTCGACGTGCCGCCGGGCGGGCTGCAAGCCGGCAGCAACACGCTGCTGCTGGACAATACCCCGGAAGGCGCAACCTTTCTGGACATCATGGACCTGAACTGGATTGCGGTCGATTTCGCCGCGCCGCCCACGGCCGTCAATGATCAGCTCACCATCTCCGGCCAATCCGGACAGGTAAGTTTGTCGGGTTTCAGCGGGCCGCCGCTGGTGGTGGACGTCAGCGACCCGGACGCGCCGCTGCGGCTGACCACCCCGGAGGCCGAGCCGGTTACTCTGGACATTCAGGCGGGGCAGCAGGTAACGGCCGTTGGCCCGCAGGGTTTTCAAACCGCCGCCATCCAGCCGATGCGCAGCAGCAGTTGGCGCGGCCCGGAAAACGGGGCTGATTTGCTGATTGTGACCACGGACACGCTGGCTCCGGCGCTCGAACCCCTGGCCGCCGCCCGCCAGGCGGAAGGGTTGCGCGTGGCCGTCGTGCCGGTAGCCGAAATTTACGACGAGTTTGGCGCGGGCGCTGCTTCCCCGGCCAGCATCCAGGCATTTGTGACCTATGCTTATGAAAACTGGCAAGAGCCGCCGCCACGCTACCTCTTCCTGGTGGGCGACGCCACGTCGGATTACCAAAATTACCTCGATTTAGCGCCGGCGAACATCGTACCCGCACCGATGACGCCTGTCTCGTACAGCGGCGAAACAGTCAGCGACGCGCTGCTGGCCGACGTCAACGGCGACGGCCGTCCGGAACTGGCGGTGGGCCGCTGGCCGGTCGATTCCGCAGCAGCGGTGACGGCCCTGGTGGAACGCACCCTGGCCTACGAACAGGGCACGGCCGTAAACGAAGCCATCTTCGCCGCCGACGCCACCGAAAACCAGTTCGCCACGATGTCCGAGCGCCTGAGCCAGGCCAGCGGCCTGCCCGAATCGGCCATCGACCTGCTAACTGGCCCCACCGCCGACGAGGTCGTCGCCCGATGGAATCAGGGCGCCTGGCTAACCACTTACATCGGGCATGGCAGCCTGGCGCAGTGGGGCAAGGACAACATCCTGACCGAGGCGGCTCTGGACGGCCTGCAAGACGGCATGCCGCCCATCGTGGTGCAGCTTACCTGTCTGACGGGCCTCTTTACGCAGCCGGATCAACCTTCGCTGACGGAAGTGATGCTGGCCCACGCGGGCGGCCCGGTTTTGTCGGTGGCGGCGACCAGCCTGACGTTATCGACCAGCCAGGAACCATTTGCTATCAGTTTGCTGAGTAATTTGAGCGACACGGCCGTTCCCCGTATCGGCGACGCGTTCCAGACGGCCAAACTTTCTCTGGACGTTACCGGCAGCGCCGACCTGCGCGAAATCAGCGACACCTTTACCCTGTTTGGCGATCCCAGCGCCCGCATTGTGCGGCCGGCCACCGCCGCCCAGGCAAACCCTTGACACATGCCCGCTCTCGTTGTAGAAACCACGCTAATGATTCACGTGAGGGGACCTTTTGATCGCTGAAGAACAAGAACGCGTTTCCGGCCCACAACGACGACCAGCACCATCGCACAAGCTGTTATCCTGGCTGAACGCCGCCATCGGCCTTGGGCTGCTGGTGTGGGGCGTCTGGTACGCGGCGGCGCACATCACCCTGGCGGAAATTGGGCAGGCGCTGGCGCTGGCCGATCCGGTTTTTATCGGCCTGGCGCTGCTTGTTTTCATCCTGACGCTGCTGGCGAAGACGTGGCGCTGGCAGTTGCAGTTTGCGCCTAACACGGCCCGGCCCGGCTTTGGGGCAGCTTTTTGGGCCTTGATGCTGGGGCAGTTCGTGAATACGGCCGTTTCCTTCATGCGTCTTGGCGATCTGGCCCGCGTGTATGCCTTGTTCCAGCAGACCGGGATCAGCAAAATGGAAGGCCTGGGCACGCTGGTGTTGGAAAAAACGCTGGACCTGCTGATGCTGGTACTCACGCTGGTTATCATTTTGCCGTTTGTCGTCGTGCCCGCCTTTATCACCGAACAAGGGGTTGTGCTGGGATTGGCCGGGCTGCTGGCTTTTACCGTGCTTTATCTGGTGGCCTACCAGACCCAGTGGGTGCTGCGTCTGGCGGAAGTGCTGGTACGGCCGTTACCGGCCAAAATAAACGGCCGTTTGCTGCGGTTCACAGCCTCTGGGCTCGCCGGATTGGCCGCCATGCGCAGCAAAAAGACCTTGCTGGGCTTGCTGGCCCGCTCAGTCCTCATCGCCGCCCTGGCCGTTTTGATGCCTTACACCCTGTTCCCGGCCTTCCACCTGCCGTTTGGTCTCACCGAAGCGGTGCTGATCAACCTGGGCGTATCCGTCGCCGCCGCTATCCCGGTGCCCACGCCCGCCAAAATCGGCATCTTTGAGTTCGCCGTCGTGTTCATGATGCGCCAGTTCGGCTACACCGACGAAGCTGTGGCGCTGAGCTACGCGCTCGTCTTCCATCTGCTCATTCTTGGCCCGCAGATTGTTTTGGGGATTATTGCCGCCTGGCGTACAGATTGGCGCTGGTCGAAAACGGCCGTTTCTCCCACTGAGCCGCCGCCAGCCCCTACTTTATAACGCCCCAGCCACCATTTGCCATGATTTCAGTTATCGTTCCCGCCCACAACGCCCAGACCACCATTACCGCCTGCGTCGCCGCCTTGATGCGTCAGGAAAATACGCCCACCGACTACGAGGTCATCGTGGTCGATGATGGTTCCACCGACGACACCGCCCGGCTGGCAGCCCAGGCCGGCGCGCGCGTCATTCAACAAGAAAAACGCGGCCCAGCCGCCGCGCGCAACAGCGGCATTCGCGCCGCCTGCGGCGAAATCACCTGCTTCACCGACGCCGACTGCGCCCCCCTGCCCGACTGGATTCGTCAGATCACCGCGCCGCTGCTCGCCGATCCCGATATCGCCGGGGTTAAAGGTGCTTACACCACCGGCCAGCGCGAAATAACCGCCCGCTTTGTGCAAACCGAGTACGAAGACAAGTATGATCGGCTGCGCCAATACCCGCGCATCACATTCATGGATTTCTACTCCGCCGCCTATCGCCGGGCCATTTTGCTGGCACATGATGGTTTCGACGAACGCTTCTCCCTGGCCAATTCCGAAGACCGGGAACTCTCTTACCGGCTGGCGGCCCTGGGCTATCAGATGATTTTTCAGCCGCACGCCATCGTCAGCCACCACCACGCCCGATCCGTCACCGCCTTTTTTCGCAAAAAAGTGCTGAATGGCTTTTGGACGGCGCAAGCAGTACGCCATTTCCCTGAACGCACCATCGAAGATACGTACACACCCCAGGTAGAAAAGGTTCAGATTGGTCTGATGGGTTTGCTGGCCGCCAGCCTGGGCCTGGGGCTTTTTTTGCCGTTTCTGTTTTTCATTTCCCTGTTTCTAACCATCATTTTCCTGCTGACGACGGTTCCCTTTGTCCAAAAAGCCTGGCCCAAAGATAAAATCGTCGCCGCCGCCGCCCCGTTTTACCTGGCGCTGCGCGGCTTCGCCCTGGGCCTAGGCTACGTCTGGGGCCTGGCCCGTCCGGTCACATAAGGGAGGAAAATACTGCCATGACCACACCTGAAGCAGCCGCGCCGACGACACGCCGCAAACGCAAATATATCTGGCTGGCCATCCTGCTGCTGATCTTGCTCCTCGCCGGCTGGCTCGGGCTGAAAGCGTGGCGCATTGCTCAAACAACCCAATCCTTGCTGGCGCGGCGCACTGAAATAGAAGAGCTAACGGCCGTTGGCCTGACCGAATTGGACCCAGACCAGGCAGAGCAGCTCATCCTGGACGTGCGCCGGGACTTCCTGACACTGAAAAAAGAAACCGCGATTTTCATGCCCCTGACGCCCTACCTGGGCTGGGTGCCCAAATATGGCGCCACGCTCATTCTGGCCCCGCAGTTGATGGAATTGGGTGAAGCCGGGCTGGACACGGCCGCTTACGTGGTTCGCGGTCTCAAACCAGCGCTGGTGGTCTTGCAGCCGGACAGCCCCACGGAAGAAAGCGCGCTCACGGTGCTGGCGCAAACGCTGGCCCAGGCGCAGCCGGATTTACGCGCCGCCAATACGTCGTTGACCCGGGTGGTGGCCGCCCGGACGGCCATTGGTGATACGAGCGAGCTGCCGGGGCAGGTCCAGGCGCTCTTTGCCCAGGCCGATGAATGGCTGCCCCTGGCCCAGGACGGGCTGCAATTTGCCCTTATCGCCCCGGAGATGCTGGGCATGGACGGTCCGCGCAGCTACCTGGTTGTGGCCCAAAACGAGGATGAACTGCGGCCGACCGGCGGCTTTATTTCGGGCGCGGGGATCATGACGCTGGAAAACGGCCGTATCCAGGATTTTCACTTTACCAACGCCTACAACATCGACAATTACCTGGAAAAACCATACGACATCCCACCCGAACCCCTGGAAAAATTCATGGGGCTGGAACTCCTGCTCTTCCGCGACGCCAACTTTTGGCCGGATTTTCCCACCTCGGCCGAAAAGCTGATGGACCTGTACAGCTATGGCCAGGGCACGCCGCCGTTGGATGGCGCAGTGGCCATCGACCAGCGCTTTTTGCAACTGCTCATCGCTGCGACTGGTCCGGTGACCATTCCCGGCGACAATGTGGCGCTAAATGCCGGCAACCTCACCGAGGCGCTGCGGCAGGCATGGGGCGTGCAAGAAGGGCAAAACGCCCAGGAATGGGTCAGCACGCGCAAAGATTTTTTGGGCCCCTTTGCCGCCGCCATCAAAGACAAAATCGAGACGGATTTTGGCTCGATCGATCTGCCCACGCTGGCTAAGAATATGGAGACGGCCGTGCAAACCCGCCACCTCCAGGTCTATTCGCGCCATCCGCAGACCGAGGCCGTACTGGATGAACTGGGCTGGAACGGCCGTCTTGCCGCCGCGCCGGACAGCGATTTCCTGGCGGTGATCGATACCAACGTGGGCTACACCAAGGCAAACATTTACGTCGAAAAGAGCGCCGATTACCAGGTAGAATTGGACAGCGACGGCCGTGCCGCCGCCAGTCTGGCCCTCCATTACACCCACACCTATCCAGACAACGGCCAGCCCTGCATCCATTACAACATCAACATTTACAACCAACTGCCCAATTATCTGACACTGGCCCAGGCCTGCTATTGGAATTACCTGCGCCTTTACGTGCCGGAAGGCAGCCAGCTCATCACTTCCACCGTGCACACCATCCCCGGCGACGCCCACATCTTTGGGCAAACGTGGCAAGGCCCGGCCCAGGTGCTCAACGAAGTCCCCGAGCTGACCACGTTTGCCAATTATTTTCTCTTGCCGATGGGGCAAACGGTGGACAGCCAGTACACGTATCAACTGCCCCGCGTCGTGACGATGGACGAAAACGGCCGTAAAACCTACCGTCTGACCGTCCACCAACAGGCCGGCAATCATCCCTATCCGCTGGCACTCACCGTGACCCTGCCGGCAGACGCCCAGCTCCTAGACGCCGCTCCCGCGCCCACGGCGGTCAACGGCCGTGTCCTCCAATTTGAACTGTTAGTAGACAGAAACAGCCAGGTTACGGTACAGTATCGGTAACCGCAGTCTCAAGAACCCAAGGTAAACTCTTATGTTGCGACGACTTTTCGTTCTCCTCCTGCTTTTTGGTGTAACCATCGCCATCGTCTATGTGCCGCGGCAGGGCATCAGCTTTGCCGCTGAACTACCCTTGCAGACACGCATCACCCGCACGCCGGTACCCACGGCGACCTCACCCGGCAGCAATCCCCCACCGCCAACGGCCGTGCCCACCAATCCGCCAGCCGCCACCCAAACGCCCACCAACACCCCCATCCCCGTGACACTTGTGGCCACGCCGGCGGGCGGATTCCTGCCCACGGCGGCCGCCTGCGGCGTCCCGCCCACCATCCAGACGCGCAACAACACGCTGGTGCGCGCCGGACCTGGAACCGGCTACGACACGATGGGCGGTCTGGTTTACCTGGAAGTTCGCCCCATCGTCGGGCGCGCCGCCGAAGCACCCTGGTGGCTCATTCAACTGGCAAACGGCCAGGCTGGCTGGGTAGCCAATGAGGTGGTCCTGGTACAAGGCTACACCGGCGACGTGCCCATCGTGGACGCCGCGCCCATCAACGGGCAGACGCCCACGCCGGGCGCTCTCTGGCAGCCTACGGCCGTGCCCGGCTGTCCTACCTCCACAGCCACCACAACAGCGCCATCAGCTACTGCCGCGCCGCCCACCGCCACAACGGCCGTCAACAACGCCTATCCGGCCCAAACCGCGACGT
>ERZ795053.1032-NODE-1032-length-35727-cov-10.139465_pt1 | contig 35727 bp, 30 predicted proteins | sample MGYA00375137_ERZ795053 | MGnify/ENA primary metagenome ERZ795053 (study PRJEB30182, sample SAMN05720284) | activated sludge metagenome | isolation source: Anaerobic digester | place: Hong Kong | collected 2014-12-17 ...
CGCACGATCTCCAGGTCGGTCATCGAACCGTCTTTTTCAATCACAAAACGCACCACAGCCATCCCTTCGATACCGCTTTTACGGGCTGCTTCCGGGTATTTTACATGCCCGGCCACATAATTCATCAGCGTTTCTTTGGAACAATTATCGCGCTCCTCGGTACTGGTCATTTCCTCGCATCCCGGAAACCGGGGATTCTCTTCGACCACTTTAAAGATCTCGCGAGCACGATCCTTGGTTTGTTGCTGCACCACCACATTGGCCTTCAGGAAGATTTCGATCACGGATTCCTTATTGTATTTCGATTGTGCTTTTTCCCCTTTGATTACATTAACGCTTTCAATCTGGTCAGGGGTGTAGGGCAATTGATCTGACGTCTTCTGATTAAATTTACCAACAACTTGCTCCTCTTTATAAACAACCATCAAATAATCCGACGCTTTGTCCATTCCTTTAATTTCAATATTGGACTGAGGTTGTTCTTGAGAATCCCCTTTCTGTGCATAGCCTACTACGACAAAATCGGCGGATGCTTTCGAAGGTGCTGAAGGCAAAGTCCTGTTATTAACTTTACTTGTTTCCAGCTTGTATTCAATGGTGAAAGACTGGCGGACATTCAGGGGCTTGCCTTCCAGCAAACCTGGCTGCCAGGGGCCTACGCCCTCCACGACTTTCTTCACATCTTCCTGGATGGAGGCCGGGATTTGATCCCCTCCCAATTTTTCAAAATGGGCTTTACCATCTACCCCGACGTAATAGGTGACATGCACTACTCCACTCCATTCTGCAGCCCGCGCATCTTTTGGATAGGTGATGGTCTGATATATTTTCTCCATCAGCTGGGCTTTGGTACATTCAGACGGCTCCCCTCCGGATTCTGTACACTTAGCCAGTAATGGCGGACGATCCAGTTGACTCCCTTTATAGATTTCCTCCACCTGAGGCGAGGCCTCGGTCTGATCCGTCAATTTAAACCGGATGGGCAATTTGTATTCTACCCGGACCGGAGCACCGCGTTGTTTGCCGGCATCCCATCGCAATCCATCGTCATTCATTTTTTGCACGATCCGCAGACCTTCTTCGCCGGTGCCTCCACCGACGTCGCGAATCGTTTCTATGTGGGACAAACTTCCGTCCTTTTCAACGACAAACTGAACAACAACCATCCCCTGGATACCTGCATCCCGGGCTGCCTGAGGATAGCGGATGTTCTGATAGATGTACTGCAACAGCTTCTGTTTGCCACAGTTTTCACGTTCCTCAGGACTGCCTTCAGTGCACCCGGGAAACCGGGGATTATCTTCGACTACTTTAAATACTTCTTCTACAGCTGGCCTCGGCAGATTGGGTTCTTTGAAATTTGTTTTCAGGTAGATCTCAACGACTCCGTTGGCGCCGTCTGTTCCAAATTTGCTGGTGGCTTGTTCCCCTTTGAAGACATTGATCTTTTCAATGGCCTGTGGGTCTAGTTTTTTGTCTTCGATCGAACGGGTACGGATTTCCTCGCCGGAACGGTAATGGATCAGGTAGAGTGGTGCTACCGAATCCTGAGTCAGCAACAGGCCGGCCTGCAGCCCGGTGTCTTTGTTTTGAGGTCCGGATTTCGCCGCTACCAAAAGGGCTATCAGCAGCAAGGCCGGTAAGACGTAAAGCAGCTTAAACCGGGCCGCCCAGCCGGAAGGTTTGCGTATCATCATGGTTATACGATTTTTTAATTGTGAATTAATGAAATGATTCGCCAGGGCAACCTGAAGTCCGGACGTGGATTGCCTCAGCAGGGTATGGCCATAAATTTTTACATGGGTCGTTTGTAGCACCGAACGGTCAGCCAGGTATTCATGCAGGGTGCGGATGCTGCGCCGGTAGAGATAAATCAGCGGACTACACCAAAGAAACACCTGCAATATTTCCAGAATCAGGACATCCAGACTGTGCCGGTCGTGCACATGAGATAGTTCATGTTTGAGAATAAAATCACGGTCTATGCGCAGATGTTCAGCCTCCCTGGGCCAAAACACCCAGTGAAAGAATGAAAATGGCAAATGGGCTTTGGGCATTTCGATCAGCGTGTAATCCCGGTATCTTGTTTTGTCTCCCCGCCGGTACATCTGCAGGATCTGAGCCAGGCCATAGACCAGGCGGCTGGCAAATACAGCCACGCCAAGCCAATAAATTAGTAACAGGATGTCCTGCCAATGCCAGACCGGGTTTTGATCCGCAGTAATGACCTTAAAATAAGCCGGCACCTGGGTTACCGGTCCCAGTAGTTCCATCCCCGCCACGAACACCGGATCCTGGCTGGTCCAGGACAAGGAAAATACGGGCAAGACCAGTCCACCGAATAACGCCGTGAGCAGGTAATAGCGGTTGAACCGGAAAAAGGTCTCCTTTCTTAGAAAAAGGAAATACACCAGGTAGAATACCGACCAGTAGAGGGACACTTCGAGTATAAATGCGAGCATGTGATGTCCAGTTTAAGTGGCGTTGATTAATCTTGTTCTTCCGGCCCTTCCAGGCTATCCAGCAATTGTTGCAATTCATCCCAGTCGACCTGCTCCTCTTTGACCAGGTAGGATACCAGCCGATGGACCGAACCGTCAAAGTAGTCACTGACCAATTGCTGCAGGGATTTCTTCCGGTAATCATCCCTTGAAACCCTCGGAAAATATTCATGGGTTCGTCCATAGGCTTTATGATCCACAAAACCCTTCTTTTCCAAGATGCGTACAATGGATGAAATGGTGCTATGCGGTGGACGCGGTTCCCCGAGATGATCCAGAATATCGCTCACCGTGCAGCGCTCCAGAGTCCAGATCCACTGCATAACTTCTTCTTCTGCCGGAGTCAGTTTTTTCATAAAGCTTATTGATTGGATTTTGATTGATGGATGAATTCTTTGAGATAGCGGATGCGGTCGTTCGCATAGGTCGTGTATTCCACATTGGCATCAGCGGTCGCCAGGTATTTCTGATAAAGCTTGAGTGCTATGGATTTATCTTTGTAATAGAGGTCGCTGACTTGCGCTTTAAAAAAAAGGTATTTGGCCACCCCCGAATAAGCATATGCCTCATCGTAATTTTGAATGGCTTCTTTCCATTTGTTTTCCTGCTTACAAAGCAATCCCAACTGGGCGTAATAGAGACCAATATTCGGTGAGATGGACTTCTGAACGGCCTGCTCAAGATGGAAAATGGCCTTATCCGGATCTTCCTTGACCGTATAGGCCATGCCCAGGTAATAATGCGTATACTCCGTATCGTCCTTTTCCAATAAATTTTCCAGGATATGGATGGCCTTATCCACCGAGTCGATCTGCAGATATGCGTAGCCAAACATTTTTTGATAATACGGATTCAGATCCAGCCTTCCTCTCGTCCTTTCCAACAGTTTTACCACCAGGGCGTAATCGCGTAAAGCGTATTTGGTCTTGGCGCGCTGTAACAGGACTTGCAAATTGGTCGAATCCAGTTGGAATGCGAGATAAAAAAGACTATCGGCTTCTTTAACCTGTTCGTTATTGGCAAATAAATTTCCCAGGCTCAGTAACACGTCGATATCATCGGGATTGAGCGAACGTGCCTGTGCATAGTAGTGGAAGGCATCCAGGATAATGCCGGCTTTCTCGGCCACCTGGCCACACAATTTGTAATAAGTAGGATTCTCGGGATCCAGCTTGACCAACCGCCGGTATTGCAGAAATGCTTTGGGATAATTCCATTCCTGCTCGTACAAGCCTCCCAATTGCAACAAAGCTGGTGTCATAGCCGTATCCTGCCGGATCACCCTTTCGTAATTCTCCCGGGCATCTTTCCACTGCCCTAACTTATTCTGACAATAGGCCATACGGTAAAGGGTGGTCGTCTGGGTATCGGCCAGCGATTGATAATAAGCTAGTGCAGTCCTGAAATCCTGCCTTTCCAGAGCTGCCTGGCCCGGATCGGCCTGTGTAAAACCGCTGCACCAGATACCAAAAATCCAAACCGTGATCAATCCTAACTTTCTCCTCATAAAACAATGGTACAACTAAATAATCAATTAAACAACTAATTATCCAATTATATAACGTATCAATACGTTATCGTGCTGTTAGTGCGGCTTCAGCGAAGGACCGGGGCCAGGTTGTGCCGAAAAATCCGTATCATGCAGCCGATTTTTGAACCCTCGGTATGGATACCAAAGCGTCAACGGCAAACCGGGTACACCTGCAAAAGTGTCCCATCTGCAAACAGAGCTCTTTACAAACCCATCTTTCGGTACCGGACCATGCCCAATCCGGAGAAATTTTTGAATTGTTGCGCTGTCCGAAGTGCCAGCTCGTCCTTACGCAGGATGCACCAGACGCTACATCCATTGGTCCGTATTACGACTTCCCAGAGTACGTGTCCCACACCGATACCCAGCAGGGATTGTTTTTTCAATTGTATCACTGGGTCCGGTCCATCATGGTCCGGCGCAAGGCAAAGCTGGTCTGGCGCTGGAAAAAGTCGCCCGGAAAATTATTGGATTATGGCAGTGGTACCGGCTTTTTTCTGCACCACATGGTTCAGGAAGGCTGGCAGGGAATTGGCCTGGAAATTAATGAAGGTGCGCGCAATCATGCCCGGTCGAAGTGGAAACTGGACATCTACAGCCCGGACCGTCTGGATAACTTCAGAGAAGAATTTGATGTCATCACCCTGTGGCATGTATTGGAGCACATTCATACGCTGGATCAAACGGTGATGCAACTGATCAGGGCGTTGAAGCCGGGCGGATTACTGGTGATTGCCGTGCCGAATTATACCAGCTTTGATGCGAAATATTACGGAAAAGATTGGGCTGCGTACGATGTGCCCCGTCATTTATGGCATTTCGCACCGGAAAGTGTGGTCCGGTTGGTGCGCAATCTGACCTGTCTGGCCAAAAAATCCATGCCATTTGATGCCTTTTACGTGAGTTTACTCAGTGAAAAATACCGGCAAAGCGGAATCCTGGGTCGTTTACGTGCACCGCTTATCGCAGCTTTGTCCAATGGAAAGGCTATTTTTGATCCGATCAAAGCCAGTTCTGTCATTTATGTTTTCCAAAAACCTATGGTATGACAAAAATTGCATTCGGGTGTGACCACGCCGGATATATTCTGAAAGCGCCTGTGTTAGCTTATCTGACTGATGCCGGGTACGAAGTCGTAGACTTTGGCACTCATTCGGAAGCTTCCGTAGATTACCCGGATTTTGCCCATCCGGTAGCTTATGCCGTTGAGGGCGGTGAAGTCGATCTGGGAATTCTGTGTTGTGGGAGTGGCAACGGCGTAGCCATCACGGCCAATAAACACCAGGGTATCCGCGCCGCTTTATGCTGGTTGCCGGAACTGGCCACACTGGCACGCGAACACAACAATGCCAACATCCTCTGCATGCCGGGCCGGTACGTAACCGGTGATGAGGCTGTGGAAATGGTTAAGGCTTTTCTGGCTGCCTCCTTTGAAGGAGGTAGACACGCCCGCAGAGTCGGAAAAATGAGTTGTTGATCCTGAAATCTGCTTAGCACATGCAAAATCTTGTTATCCTACTCCTGGTCCTGAATGCAACCCTGGCCTGGAGCCAACCCACCATTACCGAAGATGCCAGCGTCGATGCGGCCCAAACCATTACCGTCGATGATCTGCGGCGACGATTAACTTATTTCGCTTCGGACGAAATGGAGGGCCGAGAGCTCGGTACCGAAGCAAACCACCGGGCGGCACGCTATCTGGCCGATGAATTGCAGAAAATGGGCATCCAGCCCTACGCTCCCGGCAAAGGATATTTCCAGTCCATTCCATTTTACGGGACCGACTGGACCGATTTGTACCTGGAGGTCGACGGAACCAGTTACCAAAACCTGGTCGATTATTATTCTTTCATCCGGTTAAACAGTCCATTACCTCGCCTGGAAGATAACGAAGTCGTCTTCCTGGGTTATGGTATAGAAGATCCTAAATACAGCGATTACAAAAAAGCCCATGTTAAAGATAAGATCATTGTTATCCTGTCCGGAGAACCGGTTGATGCGCAAGGTAATTCCCGGATAACCGGAACCAAAGAGCAGTCGGCCTGGTCCAAAGCCATTTTGCGGAAACTTACTTTGGCAAAAAATAAAGGCGTAAAAGCGGTCCTGATCGTGGATGAAGCGATTACCAAAGACATCGCAGATAACAGCCGGCAACTGCGCTCCAATGCCTTGAAGATGGGAGAACCGGAAAATCCCGATCTGAATTCCGAATATGCCAACCATCTGTACATCTCCCCGGCAATCTTTGAAAAACTGATCGGCAACCAATCCGCACAAGTCGCCAAAGCCAGGAAACGTATCGATGATGCCGGCAAGTTCAAGCCGGTAGCACTGAAAACCAAGATCACCCTTGCCCAAAATTTCGCAGAGAAAGAGTATCCGTTTGAGAATGTTCTGGGCTACATCGAAGGTTCCGATCCAAAGCTGAAAGACGAACTGGTCATTGTATCGGCTCATTTTGACCATATCGGACGCAATGGGGATGTGATTTTTAACGGTGCCGATGACAACGGATCCGGCAGCTGTACCGTACTGGAGATCGCCGAGGCTTTTCACGCCGCCCAGTTAGCCGGGCATGGGCCACGACGCAGTGTACTATGCCTGTGGGTAACCGGAGAAGAGAAAGGGTTGCTGGGTTCACGGTATTATACCGAGCACCCGGTATTTCCACTTGAAAACACGGTAGCGGACGTTAACATCGATATGGTGGGCCGGGTAGATGCCAAATACAAAGACAATCCCGATTACATCTATGTCATCGGTTCTGACCGTTTAAGTACTGCATTGCATCAGATCAATGAAGATGCCAATGCAAAATACACGCAACTGACTCTGGACTATACCTACAATGCCGACGACGATCCAAATCGATTTTATTACCGGAGTGATCATTACAACTTCGCGCGGAAAGGCATTCCGGCCATATTCTTTTTTAACGGGACACATCCCGATTACCACCGGCCTGGTGATACCGTAGATAAAATCAATTTTGTGAAAATGCAAAAGGTGGCGACACTGATCTTCCACACCGCATGGGAACTGGCAAATCGCGATCAGCGGATTCAGGTAGATGTTCAGGGGAGAAACTAAAAAAATCTCGGAATAAAAACGGAATACTGACATAACGTCAGAAAAAAAGCGAGATCGGCCCTTACCCCCCAGTGGACCGATCTCTAATAAAGCTTGTCTTCTCTATTGAAAGATGCTTTACGAGTCTTCATTATGCAGATATCTTGCCAAACTTGTCCAGAATTCAGTAGCTGCAGATACTTTTTTTCACATAGCATGTTCTGCTATGTATAACCATATGATAGTGAAAAAGGTGGTTGAATTTGAGTCAAAAATATTTTTTTAGATCCGTTCAATACCAAAAAAACCTACCAATTGGACCCCGGGCGGTACCTTTCAAGGCACCCTCCCTATCAGGACTTAAAGACACTGAAAAGTCACCTTGTCAATATGGCACAATCCGGCATGCTGGCATATCTTTTGACCCACGCCTAATTGGAAACATAAAAATTGTAAGCTTATGCAAACGGGTAAGATCTCAGTTCAAACCGAAAACATCTTTCCGATCATCAAGAAATTCCTCTATTCCGATCATGAAATATTTCTTCGTGAGCTCATCTCCAATGCGGTTGATGCCACCAATAAATTAAAGGTCCTGGCATCGCGCGGTGATTTTGCCGGTGAGCTGGGTGACCTAACGATCCAGATTAACCTGGATGCAGAAGCCAAAACGCTTACCATCTCCGATCGCGGGATTGGCATGACGGCTGCTGAAGTTGAAAAATACCTGAATCAGGTGGCATTCTCCAGCGCCCAGGAATTTTTGGAAAAATACAAAGACGAAAGCATCATCGGCCATTTTGGCCTTGGCTTCTACTCCGCATTTATGGTCTCCAGGCAGGTTGATGTCCGGACCCGTTCCTACCAGGAAGGTGCTACCGGGGTTACCTGGTCCTGCACCGGTGAACCGGAGTATACGCTGGATGAAAACGACAAAAGCGACCGGGGAACCGACATTGTACTGCACATTGCCGAGGACAGCGAAGAATTTCTGGATCAGTCACGCATTGAAGATCTGTTGCAGAAATATTGCAAATTCCTCCCTGTCCCCATTCAGTTTGGCACCCGTACCGAAACAAAAATGGAGGGAGAAGGTGATGATGCCCAGGAGGTTAAAGAAGAATTGCCGAACATCATTAATGATACGCCTCCCCTGTGGAAAAAACAACCGTCAGACTTGACCGATGAGGATTACAAGTCCTTCTACGAAGTGCTTTATCCTTTTACACCGGAGCCGATGTTCTGGATTCATCTGAATATTGATTATCCATTCAATCTGACCGGTATCCTTTATTTTCCCAAGCTGAATAATACCTTCGAAGTCCAGAAGAATAAGATCCAGCTCTATTCCAATCAAGTATATGTGACCGATGAGGTCAAAGAAATCGTTCCCGAGTTTTTGACCTTATTGCATGGGGTCATTGACTCGCCGGATATCCCGTTAAATGTTTCCAGGAGTTATCTGCAAAGCGATGCCAATGTCAAGAAAATCAACAGCTATATCACCAAAAAGGTCGCTGAAAAACTCCAGGAACTATTTAACAAAGACCGCGAATCTTTCGAAAACAAGTGGGATGACATCGGCATGTTTGTCAAGTATGGCATCATATCCGATGAGAAGTTCTACGATAAAGCCATCAAATTCGCCCTCTTGAAAAATGTAGATGGCAAAGCCTATACCATCGATGAATACAAAACCCTTGTCAAGGATTTGCAGACCGACAAGCACGACAAGCTCATTTGTTTGTATACGCCGGACAAGACCGGATTTGATTCGTACCTGAAAACCGCTCGCTCGAAAGGTTACGATGTGCTGCTGATGAACCAGATTATCGATAATCACTACATGCAGCATCTGGAATACAAACTGAATGACCTGACCTTTGTACGCATCGATTCGGATACGCTGGATAACCTGATCCAGAAAGACGAAAAACAAGAGTCGGTGCTTTCCGAAAAACAACAGGAGAAAGTCAGGGAACTCTTTGAGACCGCCCTGGGTGATGCCAAAAACAAGATACAACTGAAAGCATTATCTCCGGAAGATCATCCCGTGGTGATCACACGCCCGGAATTCATGCGACGGATGCAGGAAATGCAGGCGCTGCAGGGTATGGGCGGATTTGGTGACCGGGATGACTTTTACCAGGTGGTAGTTAACACCAATCATCCATTGGTTGCAGACAAGTTGCTCAAAATGAAGAGTGAGGAGAAAAAAGAAACCTTTGCCAATTACCTGTATAATCTCGCCCGTCTCAACCAAAATATGCTGAAGGGTGAAGCGTTGACCCGTTTTATTGAGAACTCGCTGGAGTTTATGAAATAGGTAAAGAGGTAGAAAAGGTTATAGAAGTATCAAAGGTATACCTCCCAATAACCCCACAGCTTAGCCCAGGAAACAGAGCATGGGGCATGGAGTAAAAGCGATACAAGCAATAATTATAAGGAAAGGTCCGGGAATCGATTATTCCCGGACTTTGTTGTTTTAGGAAGAAGGTGAGCATTACCAACCGGCAAATAAATGCCAGGTTCCGATAGGGGGGCCCCTGCACTGCCGGTATCCTTGGAGTAAACTTATTTAACAGTTGATGCTAAACCTTTAATTTATGAGAAAGCCTATTTTATTTACGTTCCTGCTCTTTACTGCTTCACTGGTATCCGCTCAGACGGAAACATTGTTTCACAACATGCGGCTAAACGGCGGGTTTGGTGCGCTGCTCTTTGAATCCAGCAAAATCAACGGGGACTACCGGCCGTCCATGGGTGGTGGCGCCGGACTGGTCTTCAATGAATTATTCCTGGGGTGGTACGGACTGGGGAGCACCGATTATCAAGCGTTGCTGGACGGTGACGAACCGGAACTGGACATTGCTCACGGAGGGTTTTGGGTCGGTTATATGTATCCGACCAAAAAACTGGTCCATGCCTACGGAAGTTTGAAGATCGGCTGGGGCGGGCTCGGCATAAACCTGCAGGATGAGTTCGATCATTGGCACCGGAATGTGGACGGCTTATTTGTCCTCACTCCGGAAGCCGGCGTAGAAATCAATATTGCGAGGTGGTTCAGGATCTCCGCCGGAGCGAGCTACCGCATCGTTGATGGCGTGCGGACCGACGGATACACCAACAGCGATTTCAGCGGACTGAATGCCTCCATTGGCTTGCGGTTCGGCTGGTTTGGCAGATAGTCGTAACATCTGAAGACAGGGCTTCAAAGCTTCTGGAGGTCACGAACCCCAGCGGGTTTTGAAGCCCTGATACGCACATAGGCGTTTAAATATTATCTGCAAATTTCAGGTGGGTGACGATGTATTCCAGTTGTTGCATAAAATCCCGTTTTTGCTTCCCGGGTGCGTAAACAAAGGCATCGATGAGAATGAGCCGGTTGCGTTGCGGATCTTTGATCAGGTAAGCGAAAAACGGTCCACCCATGTAATCGTATTTCATCTCCCATATCCCGCGGGCTTCCAGGGTGTACGCTTTATCAATATCCTTTTTATAGACGTACATCGGCAAGTCTACGTCATTGATGAGCATGTAGGACCCGGGCGTATTGGTGGTAATGTATTTACGTGTCACTTCATCACATAGAGCTTTGATCCCTTCTTTACTCAACTGCGATTCATTGGTGTATTTGACCGTGTGAATGAGCAATGAACTGGTCAGATCCGACAGGTCCCGCCGAACCCAGAGTGTGGTGGAATCTTCAATGGCCTTCTTATAGTCTGCTGGTATGTCCAGCTGGATTCCGAATTTCTCAGTGATCAGACCATTGATCACATTATTATCTCCGGAAAGGTAGGTCTTGGCGCGGATTTGACTTTCGTCAAAAGAGTGGATGCGCTGGGCAATGCCATTAAAGCTGCCGGCAATGTTCTTGGCCAATTCTTCTTTTCCGTTACCCAATACGTAAAAAATGATTTGTCCGCGAGCCCATTTATCCCGGCCTACTTTATTAGAAAATCCCGGATCGGTTTTAGCCCGGATAAGAATTTCGTTTCCAAGATCTGCGACCACCTGCTTCGTGGCAGCCGATGCCGTATCACTCAAATCAGCCAGATAAACGTAGGTACGCAATTCACGCCGAACCGACTCGGTACTGACTTGTGCCGGGGTATAATAGCGAACATCGAACAGTGGCTCCGGTTGGGGCATCATCGGATAAGCCCCTTCGTAAAGGTACCTGAACGTATCGCCGATCATACCGTCCCAGAGATGCTGATCTGCAATGACGGTCAATTGATTGGTCGAGCCAATGGCGGTCGGAATGTTCTTCAGCTTTTCGGCCAGGTTGCCTCCACAGCTGCTCCAGATAAGTCCTGCTAAAAAGAGTATGTGCAGAAAATATTTATGCTTAAATGATGACATGCTGGTATTTATCAATATAGATGCTTCCTGCCAAATGGATGGTGTGTCAGAACAGGTCCTGAATCAGCATTTCTTCGGTCACGCCCTCCGCTTCGGCTTTGTAATTCCGTACGATACGGTGTCTTAATACGTATTTGGCAATAGCGCGTACATCATCCATATCCGGAGCATACTTGCCACGGATGGCTGCGTGACATTTGGCGCCAAGCACCAGATATTGCGAAGCGCGGGGACCAGCACCCCAAGCCAGGTAATTATTGACTTTGTCACTGGCCATTTTGGTCTGCGGGCGGGTCCGGGTTGCCATCTTCACCGCATATTCCAACACATTATCAGGCACCGGAATCTTGCGGATCAGATTTTGAAAAAATAAAATCTCTTCCGCGTCCATAATGCTCTTCAACGAATAATTCTGGATGACAGTCGTTTCTTTTACGACCTGAATTTCCTCCTCATAGCTTGGATAATCCAGGGGAATATTAAACATGAAACGATCCAACTGGGCCTCCGGTAATGGATAGGTTCCCTCCTGTTCGATTGGGTTCTGGGTAGCCAAAACGAAAAATGGTTTGGGAAGCAAATGCCGCTGACCACTGACCGTAACCACCCGTTCCTGCATGGCTTCAAGCAGCGCTGCCTGAGTTTTTGGTGGCGTGCGGTTGATTTCGTCCGCCAATACGATGTTCGCAAACAATGGCCCTTTATTGAAGCGAAAATGCCGTGATTCGTCCAGAATTTCAGATCCGGTAATGTCAGAAGGCATCAGGTCCGGCGTGAACTGGATTCGCTTGAACTCCAGATCGAGCGCATCGGCAATGGTGTGTACGAGCAAGGTTTTAGCCAGGCCCGGAACACCAACCAGTAAGCTGTGACCATTACTGAATAACGAAATGATGACGGCCTGAACCACCTCATCCTGACCGATGATCACCTTACCTACTTCCGATTTAATCTCATGGTATTTACGGGCTAATGCATCCACCGCCTGCACATCCGATTGTATCTGCTCCGACATATATTTGGATTTGAAAAAGTAAAAATAGAAAATATACCCTGTTTGGGATGAAATTCCCAGCTAGTGAAACGACGGAAGGTACCCTTATGTTTTCGTCAGCATTCATTCATTTACCGAAATACACGTCCACTGAAACGAATCAACCGCCGCAAACGCCTGCCGGTAAGAATAATGCCACCATTCTGTGCGTATGCCAGCAAATCCTGCCTGATGCATCCACTGGTCCAGCATTTGCCGCCGCATCCGAACTTCTTCTGCTAATCCTTTAAAATCCCGGTGTGCTTCCTGCCCAAAATGATCGAAGTCAGATCCCAGATCCAGCATATGTCCGGCAGAATCAGTCAATCCCAGATCGACGGCCAAACCACGGCTATGCATCGAGCCTTTGGATGGCGGTGTTACGTAAGATGCATTTGGAAAGGTCTCCCACAGCAATTGTTGAGCCTGAGCCGGCCGATAACAGTCCCATAGGATCAATCCCATACCAAGTGTCGTCAGGGTGTCCTCCAATGCCAGCAAAGCTTCTCCTGCCACCTTCTTTAAGAAACAACGGCCACAAGGATAAATGGTGTTTCCGGTAAAATTCCGGTTTTCGGCATATCGCAAATCCAGATGAAAAGGTGCGCGGTCCGGGATCTCAACCCACCGCGACGTGTCGTAATCGTAACCCAGCGCGATAGAATTCTCCGGCTCTTGCAGGCCAACCCGTTGCATCGTGTCGGCAGATGGCATGACAATTTCTGGAGTCCGGCCTTTACCCGGACCGCAGGTAGTAGTGAGCAGGCAACCAATCAACCAAAGCAATACACCTACCCGAAACGGATGATGCGCGTCATGAATTGTCAAGGCTTTTCTTTTCCAATTTGCTGCAAAAACTCCAGCTCCGTCCAGATGGTTACGGTACCGAGCGCTTGTGCTTTGGTCAATTTTGACCCGGCATTTTCTCCCACGACCAAGACATCCAAATTGCCGCTTACCGCACTGATGTTCTTTGCTCCCGCGGAGGCAGCCATTGCCTGGGCCTCATTGCGGGTCATGTGCTCCAGCGACCCGGTGAACAGGATGGTTTTACCTGCCAGCGGTGCATCAACCGCAACGGCTTTGGCACGATCCTGATCCGTCTGCTTAAAGTTAACCCCCAAAGTCTCCATTTCCTCCAGCATGCGGATGTTGTCCGGTTGCTTAAAAAAAGCGATGATGTTTTGCGAGACCACCGGGCCTACATCTTTAATAGCAACAAACCGATCAAGATCCCAATCTTTAAGCTCCAACACATGATCGACTTCCGCGGCAATCAATTCCGAAACTCTCTTACCCAGATGATGAATACTGAGGCTATGCAGCAAGCGTTTAATGGGGTTGTTTTTTGCTTTTTCCACCGCTTCGCGAAGGTTTTCGGCCGACTTTTTACCGAACCCTTCCAGCGCTGCGATTTTGCCGTAATCCAGCCGGTATATATCGGCCAGATTGTGGAGCCATCCCAGGGCATAGAAACGTTCTACATTGGCGCGCCCAAAGCCCTCGATATCCATCGCATCTTTGGAAACATGATGGATCATCCGCTGCAATACCTGGGCTTCACATTGATAATTGACACAGCGCCAGGCGGCTTCCTCCGGCTCACGGAAAAGCGGGTGCTGGCATACCGGACAATTTTTAGGGAATTCGATCACCTGCTCGGAGCCGGTTCGCAATTCTTCCAGCGGTTTGACAATGTAAGGAATCACGTCTCCTGCCCGTTCGACCAACACTTTGTCACCTAGACGAATGTCTCTGGAGCGGATAAAGTCTTCGTTGTGCAGCGATACGGAAGATACGGTGACACCAGCAAGCTGGACCGGCTCAATCTTGGCTACCGGGGTAATCGACCCGATTTTACCCACCTGGAATTCAACGTGCAATAACGTGCTGGTCGCTTGTTTGGCCTTAAATTTAAAGGCAATAGCCCAGCGGGGATGATGGCTGGTATAACCCGCACGCTCCTGCATTTCCAGACTATTGACCTTGATGACCATGCCATCAATCTCATAGGGGTAGGATTCCCGCTTTGCCTCCCACTCGCTGCAATACCGGATGACCTCCTCAATGTTTTGACAAACGCGGGTGACATCCGATGGGACACGAAATCCCAGGGAGCCTAAAAAGTCCATATTCGCTGCATGGGAGCCATGGTCATCGGTGACGATGCGTCCGGTGGGGTCCTCGGCAAAGCCAAGTTGGTAAATAAATGCGTCGATGGATCGCGCGGCGGTCTCCCGTGGATCTTTTGTTCGCAGTCCTCCAGTGGCAGTATTGCGCGGATTGGCAAATAGAGGCAAGCCTTCGGCTTCCCGTTCAGCATTAATTTTCCTGAATTTTTCTTTGGCGATCAAGGCCTCTCCCCGCAGCTCCGCCCGGTAGATCCCGCTTTTGCCAAAATCAGCCTTGAGCGGGATAGAACGTATGGTCTTGATGTTATTGGTGATCTCTTCACCCTCAACGCCATTACCTCGCGTGGCTGCCCGCACTAACAAATCATTTTCGTATACGACGGCGATGCTTCCACCGTCAAATTTGGGTTCTACTGAATATTCCACCTCGGCGTCCGCAGGCAGGAAGTTCAGCTTTTTCACCTGTTCGTCGAAACTGCGCAGGTCTTCGGCGTTGTACGAGTTATCCAGTGAAAGCATCGGACGCAGATGAACCACCGTGCGAAAAAGATCGGTTAAGTCGCTGGATACGCGCTGTGTGGGCGAATCCGGCTGCTTCCATTGTGGATGTGCGGCTTCCAGCGATTCCAGTTGTTTGTATAATTGGTCGTACTCGTAGTCGCTGATAACCGGGTCATTCTGCACATAATACCGCCATTCATGGTAGCGTAGGACATCACCCACCAGGATCAGATGATCCGCCGATGGTGTAACCGGCTTTGCCAACCACTGTTTGGACAGATCGAAATACTGGCGTTGAATCTCAGGGGTATACGGCTGATTCGTCATGCGTTAGAGTTTGAGGATCTTATGAACGGTTACCGGAGCATTATCGACCATCAACTGCATCCAATATACTCCGGATGGTAAACTTCCAAGATCGATGGGATTCTGCCATTTACCTTGCTGCATCTTCCTTCCGGCTGGGTCGAAAATGAAATAGGTACCATTTATCTGGCTCGAAGCGTATATAAATTGTTGGACCGGGTTGGGATAGAACGTCAGCGCAGGTACGGAGGCTGGATGGATGGATGAAGTCACTTCTTCGGCAATCCCGAGATGGGTGGCTGATGCTCCGTCACCGGAATCGTTACCACTGAGATTGGCTCCCACCCCTGCGGAGTAAAATGTCACTGCTCCGGTCCCTGCCGGAGGCGCTACCCAATCCGTTACAAAAATGTTGCTGGCGCTTAATCCTTTGTGTTCGGCATAATTGTGTTTGGTGCGGCTGGAGGAGGCAATGCGCACATTTTCAGCCGGGCGGACCCAGGTGCCGGCATCTGCCAGCGAGGTATCGATAATACTGACCAGCTGAAATCCGTAGGCTACCGGCACGCCCAGTTTTCGTTCAATCTCCACGGTGACCCGATAAGTGCTATCCGGAAGATAGGTTGTTCTAACGTTGCCAAAGGTGTCCGTCAAGGAGATGGAAAGCGTGACTTGCAGGGCACTGCTGTTGTGGCAAGTCTGACAGGTGGCCGTCTCTCCGGGTGCTCCGGTGTTGCCGGAATTGGCATCAAAGGCCCGTCCCTGGGAATTTCCTAAATATAGGACTACCAATAAGATCAGAAATACTGTCCACTGCCAGCGTTTGGGTTTAAAACTCATAGGATGCTCTTTTCGGGTACAAAACCCTGAATTCCTTTAAAATGTTGGAATAAGGTGGCTAAATCTTTTTCTGCATCATCGCCTGGCCAGAATGGCTCGGAAAAATGCATTTCCCTGCGGATAGCGTCAATTTGCACCATGACGATTGGCACTCCTGCTCCCCGGGCAATATAATAGAATCCCGTCTTAAATTTATCAACGCGATGGCGGGTTCCTTCCGGCGCAACAGCCAATGCGAATTTTTCATTCTTATTAAACAGGTCAATGATCACCTGTACCAGATTATGGTGCTGACTGCGATCGACCGGATGCCCGCCCAAACGGTAAAAGATAAATCCAAAGGGTGGCCTGAACAAACTGTCTTTCCCAATAAAATTGGAATGGATACCACGTTCCGAACGAACCAAAATCCCCAGTATAAAATCCTTCCAGGATGTATGCGGAGCAACGGCATAAATGACTTTATTCAACCCGGTGGTATCGTACCCGGATGACTTCCAGCCCCACCATTTTAAAAGCACCCGGCTTAACTTCTGAAACATGATCTTGTTCGTGCTTTAAAGTTTGGCTAATTTAACCCAAATCGTTCAATCCAATTTGCAGTGAAACGGATTTATGCTTCCTGCCGGTGGAAGTATCCTAACAGGAGGCGGCAGTTGTTTCATTGGTCAGGTTCCGTCAATAACATCTAGTAAACAAATGCACAACTTTATTTCGGTTTGTCTGTATCGTACTATTGAATTTTTAGAAAACATCAGCTACCGCTGAATCCAATAAAATTTATCCAACAAAAATATGATGGTATGTCGATCAGGATGAAAAGATCCTTTCTAACGCGGTCTGAGGGCCGGGATGACTTTGGTTTCAGCACCAAAGTAACCGGAGACCAACACCGCCTGATCAATAAAGACGGTTCATTTAATATCAAGCGAAAAGGTAAAAAGACCGGAGATGTTTACCATTGGCTGGTCCATATGAAATGGGGCCGGTTTCTCATCCTGGCATTTTCCATGTTTGTATTCATCAACCTGATTCTGGCTTTTGCTTTTCTCTGGATCGGCATCGAAGAGATTCAAGGCACCCAGCCAGGCACCTTTGTTGATAATTTACGGCAGGCATTCTTTTTCAGCATACAGACGTTTACCACTGTGGGTTATGGGGTACTGAGTCCCGGTGGAATCGGTGCCAATTGGTTGGCTGCTTTGTCGGGATTCCTTGGCTTGTTCAGCTTTTCCATTTTCACAGGTCTTTCGTTTGTCCGGTTTTCAAGACCCCAGGCCCGGATCCGCTTCAGCAGAAACATGCTGATTAATAACCAGGAAGAGGTGCCCCGATTATTATTCCGGATGGTCAATTTGCGGCGCAATAAACTATTTAATGTGGAAGCAAATATGATTATTTCGTGGATAACCCGGGAGCCGGGAGAACAACCTATCAGACGTTTTGCCGCCCTCACTCTGGCCCGGGATCGGGTTATCATGTTCCCGGCCAACTGGACACTGGTGCATTACATCGATGAGAACAGCCCGCTATTTGGCAAAACCAAAGAAGAATTGATCGCCAACCATGCAGAAATAATGATCACCGTGCGGGCATTTGATGAAACCTATGCTCAGGAAGTTCATTCCAACTATTCCTACACCGCCGATGAACTGATCTGGGATGCGCAATTCGAATTGATGTATGAGGCAACGACCACAGGCACTTTTTTAGACCTTGACCGGATTGACGCCTATACTTACCAGGCGTAGAATAAAAAAATTTGACGTGTCATTAAACCTTTCATCAAGTCCCGGGTCTAACCACAAAATAAGGATCAGTTGACGACCCTGAGTGACGACCAAATTATTACTATGATCTGCCATGAAGGGCAAATCGAACGCGGATTTCGGGGTCTGGTCCAGAAATATCAGGAGCGAATCTATTACCAGGTACGAAGGATAGTTCCTGATCACGACGATGCAAATGATGTGACACAGAATACGTTTATGAAAGTTTACCGTGCCATCCATCAATTTGAAGGAAAGAGTTCATTGTATACATGGATGTACCGGATAGCTACCAATGAAGCATTGACCTTTCAAAAACGTAAACAGCCGACGCTGGACGTAGATACGGCCGTGGGCGTGGCTCATATGGCGTCACACGGGACTTATTACGATGGCGAATCCATCGACAGGCAGTTGAAAGCTGCCATTGACACGTTGCCGGAGAAGCAAAAAATGGTTTTCTGCATGCGCTATTACGATGAGATGCCTTACCAGGAAATGGCTAACGCACTGGGCACCTCGGAAGGGGCCCTGAAAGCTTCGTATCATCATGCCGTGAAGAAAATCGAGTCCTTCATCAAACAAGCGAGTTTGTAGCCATGACAAAACATAAATCCGATATCATTAACGAACTGGAGCAGATAAGCCCTTTACTTGCCGGTCTGAAAAAGAAACAGACTGGACAGGACCATGAGGTGCCCGCCGGTTATTTCCTGAATCTGGAACAGGATATCCTGCAGCGCGTGGCGTCAGCTCGTAAACCAAATCAACCAACACGTATCCTTCACCTTGTTCGTAGCAGATGGGTGCAAATCGCCGCCGCAGTCATTCTGGTGACCGGCGCAGCCTGGTGGTCTTTGCGCCCATCCAATACTCCGGTTAATCCGATGGCTGCGGAAGTTCCGCCGCAGGATATCATCCTGAATTATCTGGAGCAGGAAATCGGAACACTGGATGAAGAAGATTTTGCCCAGGTATTGGACAATGAAGACCTGCAGGATTTGAATGCGCCGGATATTCCGGTCGACGACATCCGGAATTACCTGGAAAATGAGGCAATAAATATTGAAGATATTCTCTAAAACTACTTCTGATATGAAACAATTAAGATGGATCATTTTGGGTTCCATGATGCTGATGACTACAATACTGGCAGCACAAAAAAATGCACCCGGAGACCGCATTGACGCCTACCGCATTGCATTTTTTACAGAAAAATTGCAGCTGACTCCCGAGGAGTCCCAGGTCTTCTGGCCGATCTACAACAAATACCGGGATGCCACCCGCCAATTGCGCATGCCTGTCCGGAAACAGGACCTGGCGCTTATATCGGATACCGAGGCCGAAGAGATGATCGAAGAGTGGTTTGATAACGATGCAAAAGAGTTGGAACTTAAACGCAAACTCTATGCGGACCTGAAAAAAAGCATCTCACCGCGCAAAGCAGCCATGGTGTTTGTCGTCGAGAGGGATTTCAATGCCAAACTCTTGCAGGCGGTGAGGAACCGGAACGATTGAATGTAAAATTTGTCCTATTGAAGGTTTAGTTGAAAGGCCGCCCCCTAAGGGTCGGCCTTTTTTATTTGATTTAGGGCCCAAATCGATCCGTGCAGTACCTTTGCCGCCAGTATGGACCAACAAAAATATTACCGGGCGCACCTGGCCCTGATTACCGTGGCAATTATCTATGGTGGTAATTTCATTATAGCCCGCGATGTCATGACCCGGGAATTCCTCCATCCTTTCGTTTTCATTTTGTTGCGGGTTGCTTTTGCCGCTATCCTGTTCTGGATAACCGACTTACTTTGGATCCCTCAGCGCATGCCAAAGAGCCGCATACCCTATCTGCTGCTGTGCTCCCTATTTGGTGTTGGCATCAATCAGCTTTGTTTTTTTGCCGGACTCAAGACCACCACCCCGATCAATGCAAGTATCGTCATGACCTCATCGCCGATCATTGTATTGCTGACTTCAGTCCTGCTGCGACGCGAACACCTCACCTATCTGAAGATAGCCGGCATGGTAATAGGGGCTACCGGGGCCATCCTGCTGATCACGCGGGGCAGCTGGACGATGCGGTTCGAATCCTGGGGGGATCTGCTCATCCTCATCAATGCAGCCAGCTACGGCATTTATCTTGTACTGGTCAAAGAAATGATGCACCACTATCCTGCGCTCACGGTCATCAAATGGGTATTTACCCTGGGGCTCATCTGGGTACTGCCTTTCGGATTGACCTACCTGCCACAGACAAATTGGTCTACCATCCCATTGGATGCCTGGCTTGGCATCGCCTATGTACTGCTGGGCACCACCTACCTTGCTTATCTGCTTAACGGGTTTGCGTTGAAATTTGTGCCTTCTTCTACGGTTGGCATTTACATCTACCTCCAACCATTTATTGCTGCGGTACTGGCCACCGGTCTGGGTATCGAGGTACTCAACGGCTATAAAATCGTTGCCGGCATCCTGATTTTTGCCGGTGTATTCCTGGTTAGCGTCCTGCGCATGCCGGAAAAAAGTTAATTTCTACCATTTATGAACTAATTTGGACTTTAACACTCGCGATCTTATTTCAATTAGGAAAATAAGTACATGTGTTAAGCAATGGGGGAGAGCGGATTAGAAATGGTAAGTAATACAAATCAAAATAATAATATGTATATTTCTTTCTATTTCAATTTATTAATTGAGATTAGAAAAAGTGATAATACCTTTTTTAGCCGGCAAAAACATCGCCTGAGCCGTACTCTTTTTGAAATGTTATTGTGTATATTTACCCTCGCTTTATATTTATAATCCCTAAAGCAGTAATGGAACAACGAACTAAACTCAACGAAGCCATCATCGAATTGGTCCACCAATTCGAGTCCAATGATCCCCGTGGAGAGATAAGGTTTCTGGGTGAAGAACGTATACTTGATATCATCAACTATTATGAGCAGGATGAACAATGGGAAAAGGCCATGGAAGTGGTCGAAATTGCCATTGGAAAACACAAATATCAAGTAGAGTTTTACCTGGCAAAAGGACGGTTGTTGTTAAGGATGGGAGACCTCGAGGAAGCTAACCAAATCCTGAGGAAAGCCGAATCATTGGCACCTACAGAAATTGAAATTGTAATCCTTCGATCCCTGATCCTGTGTGAGCAGGAACAATACGAAGACGCGTTACAACAACTGCAAGACTACAAAGTGATCGCGGACAGTCCGCAACATACTCGTTTGCTGATCTGTGAAGCTTACGTGTACGAGCACATGAAAGATTTTGATTTCATGTTCTTCACTTTGAAGGAAGCCTTGGCTCAGGACCCTAGGAATATCGAAGCGCTCGAAAAAATGTGGGTTAGCGTCGAGCTATCCAAGCGCTACGAAGAAAGCCTTGTTTTTCACCGGCAGTTGATCGACATCGATCCCTATTCGCAGCACGCCTGGTACAACCTGGGACATGCCTATACCTGTCTGGGTGAATACCCGGAGGCAATCAATGCCCTGGAATATGCATTCCTGATCGATGATCGCTATGAAATAGCCTATCGCGATTGCGTCGAATTGTACATCCAGATCCAGGAGTACCAAAAAGCCATATCGCTCTTCCACGAGATCATCAGCAAATTTGGTGTAGAAGTAGAAACCCTGGTGCAGCTCAGTGAATGCCATATTCACCTGAAACAATACCATAAGGCAAAGAAAATTCTCATGAAGGCGGCCAAAATGGATCCTTTCAATGACGAAATTTTCTATTTCCTGGGGCTTTGCTTCATCCATGAAGAAAAGTGGCACTATGCCCTCAATGCACTTTCCCGGGCTACGGACATCGAAGACAGCCGGGAAGAATATCAGGTGCAACTGGCTTTTTGCTACTGGAAAACGGGCAATCTGAGAAAAGCCTCCAAGCATTTTAAGGAAGCCATTCGCATTACTCCGGAAGATACCTCCAACTGGGTGGAATATCTGGACTTTCTGGTACACACCAATCAATTGGAGAATGCAATGAAGACCTTGAATAAGGCTGAAAATTACACCGTGGATACCGACCTGACTTATATCCGTGGCGCCATTCATCTATTGACCGGCGACCGTAAAGAAGGTATTCATTTGTTGGAATCAGCCTTACAGGAAGATGTGACCAACCATGAAGTCGTATTTCGTTTCAACGACGATTTACGCCATGATAAAGAAGTTAGCAGTATGTTCCGTTACTACCTCGAGGAACAAAAGAAATAAACCAAACCAGCTGTTAAGAAACTATTGACAGGAAGTGGGAATCCATTTCCTGTTTTTTTTTAGTCACATCCAGGACTCCGAGGCGTTCGGCTGGGCAATGTAAAAAGGAGAAAACTCAGAGACTTGCCGGAATTTTACTGGCTGCATACATGGCTGCGCCGATAATACCCGCATCATTACGCAACATGGCATCGGTGATTGGTACCGGAACCTTAATGTGCGTCTTCCACAGATCAAATTTCTTACTGATGCCTCCGCCCAGTATGAATAAATCCGGAGAAAGAAGCAGATTCAGATGATTCAGATAAATGGTGAATTGTCTCCCCCATTCCAGCCAGCTCATCTTTTTCTCCTTGCGTGCGCGGTTGGAGGCATAGTGTTCAAAAACACTTTTTTTATAAAGAAGATGACCAAATTCGGTATTGGGAATCAAAACACCATCGCGGAAGAGTGCAGAGCCCAGGCCGGTTCCAATGGTGATCATCAAAACCGTAGCCATCACACCCCGGCCTCTGCCATGTGCGATTTCCGCCATTCCGGCGACATCGGCATCGTTAGCCACATAAGTCGGCAGTCCTAATGTCTCGTGAAATAAATCACGCAGATTAACCCCGATAAAATCATTATCTAGATTGGCCGATGTTTTGGCAACGCCGTGCTGGATTACACCCGGAAAACCAAATCCTACCGGACCTGTCCACCCAAATTTGTCAACCAGCTCCGCCACTACTTTGACCACATCTTTGGGCTTGCCGGAAGCCGGAGTATCCAACTTATACCTTCCCGCGGTTAATTCTCCTTTCATGATATCGACCGGGGCTCCCTTAATGCCGGTGGCTCCGATATCGATACCCAGAATTTCAGAATGTTTCATTTGATAACACGAATTTTCATAGCCACATCCTCCGTCGGCCGGTCGCGACTATCGGTGCGGACCGTTGCGATGGAGTCGATGACATTCAGGCCGTCAATGACCCGGCCAAACACCGTATATCCCTGATCAAGGAAAGGTGTCCCTCCGATGGTCATGTATTCTTCCTTTTGTTCCGGGGTGTATTGGATCCCATTGCGTGCTTCGGTAAGCTGGAGATTACTCTCGCTGACCGGTTTTCCCTGAACGATATAAAACTGGGAGCCGGATGATTTTTTTTCAGGATTGACCTGATCGCCTTGCCGGGCTGCAGCCAGAGCTCCTTTCAGATGAACGTACTTGGAATTGAATTCTGCGGGCACCTGATATCCGGGGCCACCCATACCTAAGGCTTTGCCGGACGGGGCATTACGGGACTCCGGGTCTCCGCCCTGAATCATAAATCCGTCAATAACGCGGTGAAATAACAAGCCGTCGAAATACCCTTCTTCGGCCAATTTGAGAAAATTGTCCCGGTGCTGGGGTGTTTCATCATAAAGCTCAACCAGCATATTACCAAAGCGGGTTTCAATCTCAACCAGACATTTATCCGGTGGGCTGATCTGTATTCTTTTTTCCATAATGCGTTTTTTCTTTCCTTTAGCAGCCGTCAGTCGGACCACATAATTTCCGGAATGGATGTAACGGTTTACCGGATCTGCCTCGGTCGATTGGTTTCCGTTTCCAAAATCCCATTCGTAAGTCTCGGCTTTCTCCGATTGATTGTCAAAATGTACGGTGTCCGGCGCTTGCCGGGAGGTCTCCTGATAAGAAAACCGGGCGATCGGACGGCCACAGGATAGCAGGCCGAAACCGATGATCGCAAGAAATAATGCGTATTTCGTCATGGTCTGCATCAATTCAAGATACGAATCTTCATAGGAATGTTCTCGGTAGGCCGGTTATTTTGATCGGTAGGTACGGCCGCAATGGAATCAATAATATCCAATCCCTCGGTAATCGCACCAAACACGGTATAATCATTGTCCAAAGGCGGATAACCACCAACTTCCATATAGCGTTTGCGTTGTTCCGGGCTATAGGTGATTCCCTTTTGCTGGGACATTTGATCCAGAAATCCTTCTTCAAATTTCTGACCCTGAACGATGTAAAACTGGGAACCGGAAGATTTTTTATCTGGATTGACCTGATCGCCTTGTCTTGCTGCAGCCAGTGCACCTTTGAAGTGGGGCAGTCCGATTTCGGCATCGATCACATATCCGGGACCGCCATCGCCTAACATCTGGCCAGGCTGAGCTGTGGATGATTTCGGGTCACCGCCCTGGATCATAAATCCCTGAATAACGCGGTGGAAAAGCAGACCATCATAAAATCCACTTTTAGCCAGCTTAATAAAATTAGCCTGGTGCTTCGGCGTCTCCTTATAGAGGACGCCCTTCATGGTCCCATATGGGGTCTCTATTTCGAAGTTGACATCCTTGCCACCGGACTGACATTGAGTAAGAGCCATTAGTACCAGGGCTCCAAAAAACAAACGAATCAACGTTTTCATATTCTGATTATTCTTCTTCAAAAATGTCTGCAAAATAGCTGATAATCTTTTCTTTGAGATAGGCAGCCTGGTCAGCTACTCCCCGAAAAGGAAGTTGTTTGGTTCGCACCCAGTGCGGCCACCCCTCCGTATCGAGCCCGTCAAAGGTATAATATCCGTCGGTGCTGAGCAACCTGCATACGGCAATATGCATCAAATCCTGTTTCTCTTCTTTGGTGAATTTGGTCCTGAGCTGACCAAGTTCCTGAATTCCAATAAGGAACAACAACGCATTGAGATCAGGAAGTTCACTTTTTTTAAACCGGTCCTTCACAAAATGGCGAAGTTTCAACCATCTAAAATCTAATTCCCAATCCTCCATCGGCGAAAATTTCGGCAAAGATATCACTCTTCGCGAAGATAAGCTCCTACCTTATCCGCCCGCAAAGCGGGTAAAATGGAAGCAAGTCCAACCACAACCAGTACAATCACCGTAGTTGCAATAAAATCAATAGCCAGGATCTTGATAGGGTAAGCATCTACGATAAACCCTTCCCCCATGGACAATAATTTGTAACGCACCTGGAGGCCATAAATAACCAACGCCAGTATGAACCCGACCAGCAACCCAATCCCGCCAAGCAAAAATCCCAGGTATAAAAAGATATCCCGTATCAACCGGCTGGGCGCACCCATCGCCTTCAGCTGTGCAATGTCCTGTTTTTTATCCAGGACAATCATCCATAGCGCACCAATCAAATTAACCACAACCAGCAACATAGCTAAGGAAAGGATGGCAAATGCAACCCACTTTTCGATATTCATCAGCCGTAAAAATGAAGATTGCTGCTCCAGTTTGTTTTGAACGCGAAAACCATCGCCCAACAATGCCTTAATCTGTGTTTGCGTCTCCTGGGGATTTACCTGGGGATCCAGACGGATCTCCAGGGAGGAGACTTCCTGGTCATATCCTAACAATGCACGGACAAGCGGAAGCGGAGCAATAACCAACTCTTTATCGTAATCCTGCTGCAAGGAGAATATTCCGGAAGGATAAATAAATTTGGTCTCAAAGGAACGATCCAGGGACGAACGAGTTTTGCGCGGCATGTATACGGTAATGGGATTAAATGCGTCCTGGATGTTTGCACCGATGGCTGACTCCATGCCTGAGCCAAGGATGGCATAATTGCCCATGGTATCATTCAGTCGGTCTACTCCCTGGATCAACACCGAGTCGATCAGCGTCACCTGATGGTAAAAAGAATCCACACCTTTGAGTTTGCCGGCATCGGAAGCCTTTTTGTATTCAAATAATGCGGTTTCCTCCAGGGTCTCTGAAAGATACAAAACGCCATGCATCGATCGCAGGGTGGCCAGAGTGCCCGGATCCGGCACAAATATTTTACCATTAACCGGAGTTACCTTAATATCCGGGTTAAAGGAGTTGAATAACTGGTAGATCAATCCCTGAAAGCCGTTAAAAACACTAAGGATCAGGATCAGGGCACAGGTTCCTACCGTGATGCCGATCATCGATATTCCGGTGATCAGATTAATGGCCTGCGTGGTCCGTTTGCCCACCAGATACCTTTTGGCAATATGGAAAGCCAGATTCATGGCACTAAACTAAGCAATTACCGGTCAGTGGATAACCCTTTGCGGGACTTAATGATCGATGGCTCCATAGATGACCTCATGAATACGCTCGCGGTAATTATCCCGGTTGAGGAGGTTAACGTTGGAGTTGGGATAGGTCCGGTTGGAAAGGAAAACAAAGATGAGGTTTAACTCCGGATCAGCCCACACGCAGGTGCCGGTAAATCCGGTATGTCCAAAGGTAGCATAGCTGGCCTTGGAGGCCATATTGGCTGGTTTATGGATATCCAGTTCTTTCATATCGAAGCCGATTCCTCGGCGTGATGAGCCGGTAAATCGGGTAGTGAACCGCTTGATGGTTTCTTCCTTTAAATATTGTTTGCCTCCGTAAGTGCCCCCGTTGAGCAGCATTTGCATCAGGGAAGCGAGATCCTCTGCATTGGTAAATAAACCGGCATGACCACTCACACCGCCCAGCATGGCCGCTCCAAGATCCTGGACATAGCCCTGAACCATTTGATTACGGAAATAATGGTCTTCTTCGGTCGGCACAATCTGCTTTTTCAAAAACACCCGATACGGATTGAAAGCCGTATGCCGCAAGCCCATGGGATGGTAAAACAATGAATCCACAAACCGGTCCAGGGGCATCTGTGTAGTCCGCTGGACGACTTTTGCCATGAGATAAAATCCAAGATCGGAATAGCGGTAGTTTTTTGTAGAGCGCAGGTCCGAATTGTATATCTTTTGCCAGATGGAATCCTCATAGCTTTGCTTCATATACAGATCCTGGGCTACGGGCACGCTGTATACCCGGGATGCGGTGTTCCGGTAAAACTGAGGATCCGGCTTGGTCGCCTTCCGGCTGCCTATGGTCGTTTCCCGGTAAAAAGGGATCCAGCCGATAAGACCGCTGTGATGAGCCATCACTTCTTCGATCTTCATGTCGGACTTATTGGTTTCCTTCAGTTCCGGCAGGGCATCGGCAAGTGATTCATTCAACTGGATTTCGCCCAGTTCATAAAGCTTCATGACAGCCATGGTCGTTGCCGCCACCTTAGTGATGGAAGCAACATCGTACAAGTCGGTGAGTTGGACATTTGGGCCTTGGTCATAGGTATGCTTGCCGAAAGCCTTTTCGTAGATGATCTTGTTATCCTTGGCAATCAGAACCTGACATCCCGGTGCAGCATGCTGCCGAATGAGGTGAGAGACCAGGGCGTCGACCATCCGGAGCGAATCCGAGCACATACCTACCCGTTCGGGGAGGGCATAGCCCAGCCGTTCCAGGCTGGCCGTTTCAATTCCCGTACTGTAAGGGAATGACTTTCCGGCGGTTACCGGCAACCGGCCTTTGAATGGCAATGCGCCGAACATAGCTTGTGCGGTGACATCCTGGGCAATCGGATCATCTTCGTAAGCACAAATAAGATTAGGTATTGCGGAAAAATATTCAAGGCTGTATGGATTGCCAAATACGGTCAGGATGACCGGGTATTTGGAGCGCACCTGCTCGATAAACGAAAGGGCATCATCTGAAATACCAAATTGATCTTTTTTGTATTTACTCATCCCCACCAGGCTGATGATCACCAGGTCTTTACCTTCCAGCCCTTTCATGATTTCTGCCGATTTGCTTCCGATCAAATCAAAGTCGGTCTGAAAATGCGTGGAGGTCACGTAATCTTCCACCCTTTTTTGAAAAGGTGTCCGGGTATTGCTGCCGATGGCCACAGTGGCCAGTTTCAGATCAGCGATATCTTGTAGTGGGATGCGTTGCTGGGCATTCCTGACCAGGGTGATGGCATTTTCATACAATCGTTGTTTTAATGCCAGCGCCTGATTGTTATTGATATCGTCTTCAATATTTTGCAGATCAATCGGCCGGTAATCCGTCATACCCAATTGGTATTTGACCTGAAGCAAATGTTTAACCCGTGCTTCAATCATTGGCCAGGTGATCTTACCACTGGCCAAAGCATCCCGAAATGCCTGCAAGGCTTCCTCCATATTCTCCGGTAATACCAGCATATCATCCCCGGCTAAAAATGCCTGTACGGCTACTTCACCCGGCTGGTAATATTTCGTCACTCCCTTCATTTCCAGAGCGTCCGTAAATACCAGTCCTTTGAAATGCAATTTATCCTTCAACAAGTCTGTAATCGCTGCATGGGATAAAGTGGTCGGCACATTCGGGCGCGGGTCTATTGCCGGTACGGACAAATGAGCAACCATTACCCCTCCAACCCCATGCTGGATCAACGATTTGAACGGATACAATTCGATGCTATCCAGATGTTCCATGGTATGCCGGATCACCGGCAAATCCTGATGCGAATCCACATCGGTGTCGCCATGTCCGGGAAAATGTTTGGCACATGCAAGCATTCCTGCATCCTGCATGCCTTTCATATACATATAGCCTTTGGTAGCCACGTTGTAGCGATCTTCCCCGAAGGAACGGTCATTGATCACCGGATTGGCGGCATTGTTATTGACATCAACTACCGGGGCGAAATTGACCTGAGCACCAATACGCAACATTTCCTTGGCAATCTCTTTACCCATGTCGTAGATAAGCCAGTTCTCCTGGATCGCACCTAAAGTGAGCTGATGCGGAAAGCTGATGGCTTTTTCTTTGAATCGCATACCCAGGCCCCATTCGGCATCCATACTGATAAACATCGGCACCTTGGACATACCCTGGTATTGATTGGTCAGCGCTGCCTGCTTAGGGCCATCCCCCTGAAAAAAACACAGGCCACCCACCTGGTATTTCCGGATCTGATCCTCCACAGATTTCACATGGTCAGGGCCCAGATTGGAATGTGCGCGAATCATAAACAATTGCCCCAGACGTTCAGTCTCGCTCATCTGGGCATATTTGGCATTCACCCACTGATCCATGGCAGCATCCTGTCCTGCGAGCATAACGGAAAGGAACATAAAGATCCCGGTAAGCATCTTGGTTCTCCTATTCCATACCATAGCGTTTTTTTATTTCTGGATTTTTTTCGATTGCTTTTTGAATGTACTGATTTCCTTTTTCGGTTTGACCACTATTTAACAAGGCGGTACCATAGTTAAACATCGCTTCCGTGTCATCTGGTTTTTCGTCCAGCGCTTTTTGGAAATAAATAACAGCTTCCGTTGTGTTACCGGAAATGCCATAAGCTACTCCCAGCAGACGCAACGTCTCATAGTCATTTGATTTTAACGTGTAAGCTTGTTGAAGATACGTAAGGGCTTTTGGGATGTCGTTGGCTTTTTCACCAAAATATTTTCCTCCCTCCCGGTACGCCAGTTGAAGATTGTCCTCCGCTTCCCGGTAACCGGGGCTTATCGCCAGTGCTTTTTGATAGCTGGCTATGGCTTCTTCATAGCGTGCGAGGTAAAAATAAGTATTTCCCAATAATAACAAAGCATTGCGGTAGGTAGGATGGATTTCCAATGCTTTCTGTAACAATGGAATGGCCTGATTGAGCATTTCATTGCGTTTGGTTTCATCCGTCAATTTAGCTGCTTGTACGCTCAACTCTCCACCCAGCGCATTATTAAGTTTAGCACTATTGGATGAAACAGCAATGTCCGTTTTGAATAAGGTAAAATTGTCTTTCCAGGCTGTATTCCGTACTACTGTCTTCATTCCATAAGCTAAAACCAGTAATCCCAGGACGACCCAGGGCATGCGGGAATTAACTTTATCGATCCAGAGCGCCCAATAATAACCGGCTATGAGCAGGATTCCCAAGCCTGGCATGAATAAAAACCGTTCGGACATATTGGTGCCAATCGGAATAATGAGATTGCTGACGATCGAGAACGTAATCAAATAATAGGCAAGTCCAAAACTGACCACTTTTTGCTTTTTCCAAAAATAGATGACCCCGGCAGCCATGGCCAGGTAAAGCAACCAGCCGGTCAATGCAGCCGGCGAAGTCATGGTATGAATGGCAACCTGACGAGGATAATAATCGTGGGTCAACGGGTGAGGAAAAACCATTAACCGCAAGTATTGCAGCCAGGTCACTCCTGTTGTTCCGAGGCGTTCTGACAGGTTCATAGGTACATAACCAGATCCATTCCACTTTAAAAAGGGGTTATTCATCAACTCCGTAACCGGCTGCCCACTCCCGGGCTCAAGGACCGATTGTCTTAGGATCAGGTATACTGCCGCCGCCGCCAGCCAGGGCCCGGCAAGCCGGATTCCCGTAGACCAGTGCTGATTGCCCATCAATACATAAGCCACCGGGATAACAGCAACCCAGGTAATGGCATTTTCCTTAGCCAATAAACCCAGGAGAAAAATAAGCCCCGCGAAGAATACATTCCGGTTTCCCGGTATTTGTTTAAAAGCCAGGTACAAGGCAAAAAGACACGCCAATAACGCAAGGATCTCATCCATACCCTTGATATTGGCCACCGCCTCAGTATGCACTGGATGTGCGGCAAACAGAATAGCGGTAATCCAGGCTGCCGGATAACGGATCCGGGATGGAACGGATGGTGCCAAAAGGCGCTCAACCGCCAGATACACCATCAGGCAAAGCAAGCCATAAAGTAATAGGTTCAGCGCATGACCGGCACCTGGCGACCGTCCAAACAACTGCCATTCTATCGCAAAGAAGATTAACGAAAGCGGACGATAACGGCCACCCGAGACCAATTGTGACTTGCCTGCCTCCTTAAAAAAGCCATAAAAAGTATCGTGTCCCAGAATGTCCCCGATCCCTTTGATGCCGGACGTGGTAAATTGATTTTCATAGATGACAATGGCATCATCAAGGGTATAATCGTAGGTTATCGTCTGGAGATAGAGCAATATACCAAGAAGAAAGATTGACCCCTTAGCCCACCCGGACAAGAACCATGGATGTACAGGTTTTACTTTAACTTTTGCGGTCATAGGCTAAAATAGATCCGTTCTAAACTTGCAATCTTTGAAAATATAGTATTTTCCAACCTCATTAAAATCCTGGATGAAATTATGAAAAAGTGGATTATCGGGATTTACTGTTTGGTCTTAAACCTTGTAGTTCAGGCTCAGACAGGCGATCTCCAACCTTTGAACCGCGTTTATGCGGTAACCCATGCCTTTATCGTACCGAAACCGGGCATGTTATTAACGGATGCGACCATCGTTGTGCGTGATGGCGTTATTGAAGCAATCGGCAACCAAGTTAACATACCGGTGGATGCACAAATAATTGATGCAGACTCCATGTACGTTTACGCCGGCTTCATTGATGCCCTGAGTGACGCTGGAATCAAAAAGCAGGAGGAAGAACAGGGAGCCCGCGGTCGCGGTCGCGCTGCCACGCCACCGGATAATAGCCCATTGACCAACACCAAGTCCGGCGTAACACCAGAAATTGAAGTAGCGAGTCAGTTGGATCCATCGGCATCTGATCTGGGCGCTATGCGCAAACTGGGCTTTACCACGCTGAACATTGTACCGGAAGGCCGGATGATCCCGGGCATGAGCGCCGCCGTGGAACTCCACGGAAGTCAGGCCAACGAAATGATCCTGAAAGCAAATAGTGGATTGTACACTCAATTCCGGGGGGCAGAGAACCGTAAATATCCCGGTACCACCATTGCCGTGATGTCAAAATGGAGGGATTTTTACAAAAATGCTGAAGCCGCTATGCATCACGAGACCATGTATGCAGAAGATCCTACCGGATTACCCCGGCCCAGCTACGATGCTGCGACTCAAGCCATGTATCCGGTTATTAAAAAAGAAGTGCCGGTTATCTTCGAAACCCCGGATATCCTGTCCATGTACCGGGCTATGGACGTCCAGAAAGACCTTGGTTTCAATATTGTATTGGCCAATGTCAAAGAAGGGTATCTCTTTACCGATGTTATCAAATCGAATCAGGTACCATTGATCCTGTCCCTTGATCTTCCCAAGAAAATGGAAGAAGAGAAAAAAGGAGACGCTAAGAAAGAACGGGGCGGCATGGAGAAAGGCGACGATAAGAAAGAGAAGCCGAAGATGGAAAAGAAAGATCAACCGGACGATCCGGAAACGGCCCAGTTGAAAGCCAAGCAAAAAGCCGAGGTGGAAAAACGGGAAAAACAGGCTGCTACCCTTACCCAGGCAGGTATACCCTTCAGTTTTGGCTCCAAAGGTGCTCGTAACTCTGAGATTAAGGCGAACCTGAACCGGATGATTAAAGCCGGACTGACCGAAGAACAGGCCCTGGCTTCGTTGACCACCGAACCGGCAAAACTGCTCAAGCTGGACCGTCAATTGGGCACCCTTGAGAAAGGTAAAATTGCCAACCTCCTGGTTAGTACCGGACCTTACTTTGACGAAAAAACGGAAGTCCGCTACGTATTTGTTGATGGATCCAAATACGAATACGAGTCAAAACCCAAACCCAAGCCGGGCAGTAACGATGCCTCCGCTCAAAAGAGCGCGTTGGGTACCTGGGAGTATACCATAGACGTACCCAATCAATCCGTCGAAGGCAAAATGATCTTCAGTATGGATGGACGTGAAATCAAAGGTGAAATATCCAATGCCTCTTCAGGGGACGAAACCAAACCGCTGAACAATGTGACTGTTTCCGGGACAGTCATGACCTTTGACATGGATTACGACATGGGAGGAAACAGCATGAACCTGCAATACGAACTGAACCTTGATGGCGACAACCTGGACGGACAGGTAATGGTCGGCTCCTTCGGAACCTTTAAGGTTAAGGGAAAACGCATTAGCAAACCAAACTAAACCAAGATTCATGAAACAGCTATTTTCATTGATTTTCATTCTCTCGGCCAGCATCACCCTCTCGTGGAGCCAGCCGTCGAAAGGAAGTCTCCTCATAAAAAATGGTACCGTTCTCACCGTAACAAAAGGTACTTTAACCAACTCCGATGTGCTTATCGTTGATGGCATCATCAAAAAAATCGGGAAGAACATTTCTGCCCCGAAAGGTGTGGAAGTAATCGATGCAACCGGACTTTATGTCATGCCTGGAATCATCGATGCACACTCACACATTGGCATCGATGTCGTTAATGAAGCAACCAATCCTGTCACTGCCGATGTCTGGGTTGGTGATGCCCTGGACCCGATGGATGTATCGATCTATCGCGCACTGGCCGGTGGCACCACTACCTCACATGCCATGCACGGATCAGCGAACGTGATCGGAGGTCAGTGTGAAACCATCAAACACCGGTTTGGCAGCACCAACCCCAACGACCTGCGGATGGACGGAGCTCCCCGGACCATAAAATTCGCCCTGGGAGAAAATCCCATGCGCGTTCACGGTGAAGGTAATGGCATCATACCACGCACCCGGATGGGCGTCGAAGAAGTTATACGCCGGGCTTTCTCCGAAGCACAGGCCTACCAGGCAAAATGGGATGCCTACAACAAAGACAAAATGAAGAATCCACGCGCGCTGGCACCGGAATATAGCCGCCGACTGGAAACCCTGGCGGACATCCTCAGCGGGAAAGTCATGATCCATTGCCATTCTTACCGTGCGGATGAGATCCTCATGCTGATGAATGTGTGCAAGGATTTTGGAGTTAAGAAAATATGCTTCCAGCATGTCAATGAGGGCTTTAAGGTAGCTCCCGAGCTGGCTAATTTTGGAGCTTATGCATCGGTATTTGCCGACTGGTGGGCTTATAAATTTGAGGTTTATTATTCGACCGCCTACAATGCCGCCATCCTGACGCGCAACGGTGTCGTGACCTCTATCAATTCCGACTCTCCGGACCTGATCCGCCACCTCTATCATGAAGCTGCCAAGACCCAGCATTATGGCGGATTGAGCGATGATGAAGCCCTGGCGTTGATTACCATTAATCCGGCCAAACAACTGGGAGTCGAGGATCGCATCGGAAGTCTGGAAGAAGGCAAAGAAGGCGATGTAGCGATATTCCGCAATCACCCGCTTTCGGTTTATGCCGTCCCGGTTCGGACCATCATCGACGGTGTTGTTTATTTTGACATCGACAAGGATCCTAGTGATATCCGCGTTTCTATCGATCCGGATAACCTGCCAACGTTCCAGCAGTATACCGAGGAAGATCGTTGCATGGATGGCGTATTTGAGTACCTATTTGAAAACCGTTAATTCCAATCCGCATGAACTATAAAAACAGCATATCAATTGCTTTGCTACTGGCAGCATGCCTGCTGCAAGGTAACGTCAAAGCACAATTGATGTCCAAAGCCGTGAAGGGCACTTTTGCCCTTACCCATGCCACCATTCATACCATCACCAAAGGTGACATCCAGGATGGCACCGTGGTCATCCAGGATGGTAAAATCCAGGCTGTAGGTGCCGGAATTGCCACACCGGCCGGCGCTCAGGTCATCGACTGTACAGGAAAAGAGATCTACCCGGGACTGATCGACGCCGGAACCCATCTAGGTTTGTCTGAAGTAAGCTCTGTTTCACTCACGGAGGACTACAATGAAATCGGTGATCTGATCCCGGAAATGCAGGCATTGACCGCAGTAAACCCAAACTCGGCAGCTATTCCCGTCACGCGTGTCAATGGCGTAACAACGGTTCTGACCATGCCTTCCGGCGGACGATTTCCCGGAACGGCTGCATTAATTGATCTGAACGGGTATACCCCGGATCAGATGTATGCAGGGTTTAAGGTAGTGGTTCTTAACTGGCCTTCATCCGGTGGTTTCGGTCGTTTCGATCGCCGCAGCCCGGAAGATCGGAAAAAGGCTGAGGAGAAGGCCCTTAAAGATCTGAATGCCTACTGGGATCAGGCGAAAGAATTCGCCGCACTGGATGCCGCCGCGAAGAAAAGCGGTCAGCCCCGGAAGACGGACTACAATCCTGCCATGGAAGCGCTCATGCCTGTTGTGAATGGAGAAGCTTCCTTGCTGATCGAAGTAAACAAAGACAAAGACATTCTTTCTGCGCTGCGATGGATCAAGGAAAAAAATGCTAAAGCCATTCTGGGAGGTGTCTCGGAAGGCTGGAGAGTGGCAGACAGTATTGCCGCAGCCGGTATTCCGGTGCTGGTTGGACCGGTCATTGACCTCCCAACCCGGCCATCCGACCGCTATGATGCCCCTTATGCCAACCCGGGCAAGCTGAAAGCCGCCGGAGTTAAAATCGCCATTCGCACCATGCAGACAGAAAACGTGCGGAATCTCCCCTACCATGCGGGATTTGCTGCCGCTTATGGCTTGGGTAAAGAAGAAGCACTGAAAGCTGTAACCATCTATCCTGCCGAGATTTTTGGCGTGGCCGATCAGCTTGGTTCCATCGAAAAAGGAAAGCGCGCCGATCTGATTGTGACCGACGGTGATCCTTTCGAAACGAAAACCAACATCGAGAAGGTGTTTATCCAGGGATGGGAAGTCCCGATGGACAGCCGTCACATCCAGCTTTATAATGAATTTCTTGACCGGCAACCCGGTTTGAAAAAATAATCGGTAGAAATTACCAT
>ERZ795053.1033-NODE-1033-length-35674-cov-18.407872_pt1 | contig 35674 bp, 31 predicted proteins | sample MGYA00375137_ERZ795053 | MGnify/ENA primary metagenome ERZ795053 (study PRJEB30182, sample SAMN05720284) | activated sludge metagenome | isolation source: Anaerobic digester | place: Hong Kong | collected 2014-12-17 ...
CTTAACCATTGATGAATTTTGGGAACAGTATAATGCTAAAAAAGAATCTATTAATGGCACTATCCAATAAATTGTGTAAACGATAATGTGAAAGAAAAAAGCATTGTTAAATTTAAGGATTAAACCAAATGGAAACACAATTTATGGTCAAGAAAAAAACGGAAGTACCTCCGGAGTTATTGTCCAAGGAATTTCTACAACAGTTTAAGACAGAGGAAGACGTGAGTAAATTCTTTAAGGATCTACATTCCCAGGTACTCGAACAAATGTTACAGGGCGAGATGGATGCGCACCTGGGCTACGAAAAACATGATGTAGCGGGCAACAACACGGGTAATTCAAGGAACGGCAGTTTTCCCAAAACCATCCAGACCGAACACGGAGAGTCAACCATCCAAATACCCAGGGACCGGAACGGCGAATTTGAACCGGTTATCGTTCCTAAACACCAAAGCAGGGGATTATCCATAGAAAAGCTGGTGATATCGCTTTATGCAAAAGGGATGAGCGTTTCAGATATCGAAGAAGAATTGCGCAGTATCTACGAAATAAACCTTTCCGGATCATCAATATCCATCATCACCAACAAAGTGACCCAGGCCGCCCAGGAATGGCAAAACCGGCCTCTGGAGCGGCAATACCTGATTGTATGGATGGACGGCATCATTTTAAAGTCACGAGACGGTGGAAAGGTCATCAATAAAACAGTTTATATATGCGTAGGGCTTCCCAAAACAGGGAAAAAGGAAGTCCTGGGCCTCTGGGTAGGCAAAGCGGAGAGTGCCTCTTTCTGGATGAGTGTACTGACCGATCTCAAAGCCCGTGGAGTGGAAGACATTCTGATAACCTGTACGGACAATCTAAACGGTTTTACCGATACCATCCGGAGCGTATTCCCGGAAGCCGCCACCCAGGTATGCGTAGTACACCAGATCCGCAACAGTTGCCGGTATGTTACATACAAAGACCTCAAAGAATTTACGGTTGATCTGAAGACCATATATGGAGCGGTAAACAAGGAAGCGGCCGCCACTGCCCTGGATGCTTTTGAGCAAAAATGGGACTCGAAATACCGTTATGCCGTTCGCAGCTGGCGTACCAACTGGGATAATCTGACTACATTTTTTGACTATCCTGTTGAGATACGCAAGATCATTTATACCACCAACCTGATTGAAAATCTTAATGGCAAAATCAGGAAATACACTAAGGCCAAGCTCTCATTCCCTAATGATGATGCTCTTAAAAAATCCGTATATCTTGCAATCAATGAGATAGAAAAGAAATGGACGATGCCTATAAAAAACTGGGCTATTGTTTTGAATCAGTTTATTACTATTTTTGAAGACAGGGTGCTGTTGTAATTATGAAAACTCAATTATCATTTACACAAAATTTTGGACAGTGCCCTATTAATAATGCAGCTTAACTTTTTGTCTCAAATTAGTTTGCAATTCCAAACCCTCTGAACCAAATATGTTTATCTTCATAATTCGTACGTTGGTTTTGATTATCTAATTGTGAAATCTACTCGCAAATAATTTTATTGAGTGCGGAAGTGATGTAGAAAACATCATCCTCAGAATTATTTACGCCTAAAGAAATGCGAATTGTACCCTTTGCGTATCTGCTATCTAAGGATATTGCTTTTATCACATGAGATATTTGAGTATTTTGGCTGTCACACGCAGATCCTGTTGACACAGAAATTCCCATCAAATCTAAACGGTGCAACATCATCTCTCCGTCTGCATCTTTGAACGAAATACTAATATTACCAGGGATATTGTTTGTTCCGTTGCGAATAAAATCGAGACCAGAAGAACGTAAAGAATCAATTAAAATCTTCTCTAAAATTCGGAGCTGATTGGTATTCTTATCTGCGTTTTCGAAATTCTCCTTCAGCGCTGTAGCCATTCCAACTATTGAAGCGACATTTTCAGTTCCAGAGCGCAATCCCTTTTCTTGACCTCCGCCATAGATAAAAGGACTAATATTTAGGCCATTTTTAACATATAAAAAACCTATCCCTTTAGGACCATTAAATTTATGGGCTGATGCAGATAGCAAATCAACACCTAGGTCATGGACATTAACAGGGATATGGCCAATTGCTTGGACAGCATCTGTATGGAAAATTGCCCCTTTAGAATGTGCGATTTTGCATAATTCTTTTATTGGCTGAACAGTTCCAATTTCATTATTGGCCATCATTATTGATACAAGGGTCCGAGTGTGTACAATAGATTTGTCAAGCTCGTAAACATCTACTAATCCCTTGCTGTCCACAGGAAGATAAGTTACTTTTAAGCCAGTAGTTTCGGCACATGCACAAGGATGTAGTATTGCATGATGTTCTATCGAAGAAGTAACTATATCGAATTTTCTTTGTGTTGCTTCATGAATGACCCAATTATCGCTTTCCGTGCCACATGACGTGAAATATATTTCTTCAGGATAAGCCCCAATGCAATCGGCAATAACCTGCCTTGATTCGAGCAATGCTTTTTTTGACGTTCGCGCGAAAGAATAAGGTTGTGAGGGATTAGCATATTCCTCAGACAAGAAAGAGGTCATCGCATCTATAGCGCGCCGACTCATTCGCGTAGTTGCAGCATTGTCTGCATATACTAATCTCTTCATGATATTCCTTAAACGAAAAGCTTACAGCCTTCTTCTTTAAATTCTTCTATCTTATCATATATATCCTGAACTTCACAACCAAGGTAATCCGCCAAGCAAGTTATGCAATAATAATTCTTTACATTATCGCTAATTAACTTTTTATTAATCCCGATAGTGTCTTTGTCCAGGATTTCTTGTCCACATGCAATGCAAGTATTTTTATTCATTGTCTATGCCCTTTACAGAAAATTTTGGCATATCGATGCCCTTATACTGACTATCAAGCATGCCGAGCTGTCGGAGTATTATTTCTCTCATTTTCTTTGCAGGTCTTAGACAATAGTGTTGGAACTCTGCAATGTTTACATCCGAGACTGAGCGTACGTTAGGGAACAACAATTTCATAAATGCCGTAGCCAGTCTTTTGACAGCTTCAGTATGGCGAGTGTCCGCATTATCCGGATATTCTACGATTCTATCTACGATTGCACGATATGATGCATCATCGCGCATTAAATGCATTATTGTTGTAAAATACTCCGAATTTAATGCCCATCCCTTAATCTTTAAACCTTCATTCATTCGAGGTATATCCCAGCCTTTTATGAAGCCATGAATTCTATCGATTAATGCGCTTGTCTTGAAAACAGTTGGCAACCCATCAAACATGTTTTGCCACTCATCCATTTTCTCTTGGTCAATGTTTCCGAGCATAACAAATCCGGCATCTGCAACGTCATTCTTATCCCCAATCTTTACGGTACCTTGCTCCATATATCCCTGAAGGGTTTGAGTCATTTCATTGGGATTGTCAAACTCAACTTTTTGGATTTCATCAAAAGCGATGTAGTCATGGAAAAAGACCAAACCATCTTCTCGCCGGCCAAGGTCATAAAACAGTTTTGCTCTAGTCATTTTTCCAGCAGACAAATATCCGTATCGGCTGATACCTCCGAACAAATATGACTTTCCAGTTCCTTTAGGAGCAAGCTCTATTAGGTTAACTCGTTTTTCCACAAAAGGAAGCAGTCTGGATATCATCGCCATCTTTTGATGTTCATCTTCATAACCGGCAGCATTGTAGTCCATCGCTCCAAGAATTATGTCAATCCACTCATGAATATTGAATTCTTTTCGAACATCCTTAAAAAATTCCAAATCAATATCATACGGGCAAAAGTTCTGGAAACTAATTAACTTGATTTTTCCTGTTGTTCGAGACTCTTTATCAGGATAGCGATAGCCCAACTCAACAACTCCCCAAGTTTCATTAGCCTTTAGTAGTTCGTCACGACATCTATCCCAAACTTCAGGTTCTATGATTGTATCCTTGTTTGAAAGGGCAAAATCAGGTAATGCAAAAGTAACCTCTTGGTTATGAACACTGATATCAATTGACACCCTGGTCAGCATCTTTACATGCTCGCCTTCTAAAACAATACGATCTTTAATCCCCTTCCAGTCTCCTTTTGATGGTATGTAGGAATGGATAAATTCAGTTATTTCTTCAACATCAAATTTACCTTCGTCGTCCTCAAACATCTTCAGTAGCCAGTCACGCAAAAAAGAAGGTAATTTAAGAGCCTTAAAAAAGTTGCTTTCTTTAAGGTCCTTATAGACGACCATGTCTTCAAAATATTGTCTTAACTTTTCTTCCATAATTTCAAGGCTTTAAAAAAACTTTCTTTCGGTAGCTCCTTCTTTCTTAATCTCAAATGAAAGGCCTTTTTTGATCACATTACCATCTAGATGGACTTCAAAATCATAAAATCCGACTTTCTTAATGTCTGGAAGCTGTACCTTATAATAAAACTGTGAATCCGTCTTTTCCGCCTGATAAATATTGCCACCAATCGCAATTTCAACATTATCAGAAATCTCAGCGATAAACAGTCTTATTTCTGCTTTTTTCTTGAAGCTGACCGTTACTATTTTACTATCTGTGCAGACGTTGCACTCAATATTCTTCTTTGTTTTCGTGATTTCAATAATAGGAACCGCAACTTCCTCAAGAGATGCTCCACCATGGACCTCCACATTAGCCTTTCTTCCTCCTTTAAACCTATCATAATTTGCTAAGCACCAAAATCCATTTTCTTCTGTTGCACTATCAGGCTTCTCAGAAATATCTGCTTTTGGGCAACAGCGTCCAGAGTGCATTCCTTTTTCAGCAACTTCAACAGAAGTCTCAGATTCATTTATGACTGCCAAACGACTCGCTCCATGATCCGCAATCATCACAACCTTATCTATCCCTCCTGAAGCCAGATCAACTTCGATTTTTTCAACCCATGTCGAAATCAGCCTTAGTTCTTCAACGATATGGATTGGCAGTTTTGTGTTTTCGTAATTATAGTCCTTCTGACCAGAATGTTTAACTTCATCTAGTTCTTTAATATCAACACATTTACATCCGGCATCGACAAATGGAGCCACAAAACCCTTATTTACGGATGTAATCGAAGGAAGATCACAATGTCCTATTTCAACCTTCATGGAAAGTTGTTTTTCAAAACATTTTTCCCGAAGATAGCTTAAGTATTCAACACCAAAAGCGTCAACGAAATAGAGCGCTGTCTTTTGTTTATCAATTTTATCAACGAACCAACTTCTCGGACTTAAATCCTTATTATACTCTCGAAGTGTGGCTTGTTCATTAACTTTCATTCTGAAGCCTTCGCTAATATTATTTGTCACTTTGCAATACTTGTAATCATCAAAGTAATAATCAATTAGTCGAATGCCTGATTTATAAGAATTTAAGTAGTAGTACAAATCTGGATATACCCTCCTCAGCACAGTCATTAAATCTACCCGTGAGAAAGATTCTCTATAGCAGCAGATAGTATCAATAATTTTTTCTTTCTCCTGCTGCGTCAAATCTGTCAAGTAATAAATAGCACTTTCTTTCTTATCTGACAGCTTTTTAAGATAAGTTGCTAAAACAGGTGTAAATCCAGATATACCTTTGAGAATCACTTTTCGCTGACTATACACTTCCTCAAAAGAGCTTTGTTTACTGTCAAATTTCAGCAATGATTCATATAGACCTGAAATAAAATCATCATAAGTATTAGCCTCACTTAGCACTTCAGCCAAATATTTATTTCCTTTAGCTCCATGTTTACGAAGTGATATGTAATAGGCCCATTGCTTATTTGAGTCAAAGGAAGAAAAATGTTCTATCGTCGGCAATAAGTTGTCTAAGCCCCCAAACTCATACTCTAAAAACTCTGTCCATCCTCCCCTACTATTCAAAGACTTCAGAAGATATTCCCATTGCTTTTCCGTGCCACATTCTTTATCGAATTCCTTAAAACCAGTGTATGTATGCTGTAGTGCGGTATAGGAAGAATCGATTTCTTCTATTGATATCAATGAATCAGGAAAACTCCTTTTTGTTTTTGTTGTCTTTACGCATATGACAGGATATTGTTCAATAGCCTCAAACAATTTTGGCATCTGACGAATACCCCTAACACTAGCGTCAACCTGGTAGTCAATACTGTCTTTCACAAATACCACCTTAGGAACAACCGAATTATTTCCAGGTGCAATTATTATTCTCGATGATGCCATTAATCTAGGATCACCAAAATCCAGGTATTCCCGACATTGAAATGTAAGGATGACCAGTTTGCTTTCAACAGTCATATCCAGCATACGCCTCAATTCTTTTTTCAGTACGGCTTCACCACGAAGTTTCAAATGCGTAGATAGACCTAAAAGAAATGTGGGTTTTGCGGTATGAATTAACTCATATTGCATTTTATCAATTTGAGGAGTATCGTTATCCAAACAATATTTTGATGACCGTATGATTAGATTAGCTGCCACCTGATAATGTGTTACTAACTCTTCAAGCATTATGGCATCAGGTACATCCACAATAATTGGGGTGCACTTATCAGATGTCAGATATGAGTCAATTATTGAATACAGTTTATCCATCAGGAATATTAATTCTTATTGTTTATTATCTCCACGCCGATAGTCATATTGTTCTTTATCAAATCTTTAAGATATGATTTGACCACTTCGGCATCCATTGAATCAATTTTATTGAATGCTGCTTGATAACCACCAGAGACGTATTTGTGCTGAGCAAGTTCATCCAACCTATTTTCAACAGCAGAAGAACCATTCCAATAATATGGTTCATCAGTAATATGGTCTTGTAAAAAATGTTTTACAGCCTGAATATCACTAAGCATGGCAAATCTAGACTTCTTTATTATCTTCTCAATAAAAGCCTTGTCTCGTTTTGATTGATCAGAAATCTCATCCCAGAATGATGCGTTATCTAAGAATTGCAGTGCCTTCTCAATTGATTTTTGGTCTGGATTACTACTGTTGATTGTAGAAAAGACCTTCCGGCATTCCTCTTCTTCATCAGCTTTCATCATAACCATAATTGGCATTACATACTTTCTTGACCATGCCAATGGTGAGGCTGTACCTGTTTTCTCATTCCACAATGCTTTTAATTTTTGAGAACCCAGGTTCTTCTTGTATTCATTTACTATATTGTCCAGAGAAGGTTCATATTCTGTCTTGTCTTTTGTAAAACAATTTGAATGAACTTTCAAGAATATTGCTTCAACGTCACTGTCTGCCAATCCAGAAAGGTAGAAAGAGCATACTTTCTTAAAGACAGGCAGTTGAGCTCCGTAAAACCGCTTGAAGTCTTCGCCATAGTTCTTAATGCTATTTAAGAAATCTTCTTTTTGTGAATCTGGAATCTTACCATCTATGCAGAGCCTGTATAAGTATGACAGCAGAGTATCTAATTCACCGACCACAGATTTAATCATTACATAAGGCAACCTGATGTTTCTACATTTATCAATCCATGACTCGAGTGACTTTTTATATGAAGATTGAATATCTACAATTTTATTGCTCTCTTCAATGATTTTATACTCGCAAATAAGATCCTCAATACGCTGATCAACCGTATCTTTCTTCCAAACCCAGTTCGCTGCGTCAGCATCGAACTTGGCTCTTAATGCATTGATATACTGACCTCCATCATCAACAGATTTAGCTAGTGCCAATAATTCACCCTTATTGAATGATTTCAGATACGCTTCCATGCCCTTTGTGCAGAGTTCTTTTGTGAACATATTTGCCAAGTCTGAAGGCGCATCAGGACATTCAATGCATTTCTTGCCTATTGCTACGGCAATATCATTATCAGTTTGTCCTGATTCTGCAGGATTATTATTAGCGATGCCAAAAAACAGGTTAATGAGATCGGATATGTCTTTTAAATCAGTTTCCGTCGATTGCTCATCAAGAATAGATAAAAGGGTCCAGATCGGGAAGGATAACTCCTTCATCTTATTCCTTATTCTTTCTCTCGCACTTTCTACTGATGAGCATAACGTTTTGTTTATCCCAAATGCGATAGACGTGGCAGAAATAAAGGATTTTTCTTCCTCCGTCATAGCGACAATATACTCATCCTTATATCTTGGCATAGGAGTTATATCGTTCTTTATGACTCTTTCAACCATATCTTTAAATCTCTCCTGAGAAAGGTCATCGCTTACTGTTCCATCACTCCAAGTATATTTTTCACTTAGAATTTGTTCTTTGAGTAGGAATCCGATTATAAATGCCGATAAATTACATGGCATGAATCCAAACGGAGCATCTTTCAAATAAGAATAAATCTCATAAATTGAAATACGCCCATTCTTCTCAATAATCTCATCAAAATACTTGTCCAGATTTATCTTTATTCTGGAGATTGTTAAAGATGGCTGACTTTCCCAATAATTATCGATCAGCCAAGCACCATTTAATGCGGTTTCTAATTTTGTTGTAGTATTTGAAGATCTGAAAGTTCCCTCTACCTTTTGAGTTAATCCACAGCCAACTCCTTGTTTTAGGCCTACGGATTTCCACATATTGTCAATTACATTATAACACTCAAGACCAAGCTTAAAGCGTTTAGAATTTATTGATGACAGCGAAGCAATCAAAGCGTCAGCATTGCCTGCGAATTCGCCATCAGGTTCATTCTGACTATATACGACATATTGGCCATTCCTAATCCTCTCTTTCCATTGACTAAGAACTTTCATGGCATATTGTGCATATTGGGTTGACTGCCCATTGTCTTTTCCTTGAAGGTATAAAGCAGTAGCCTTGTTTTCTACCCAATCCGAGAAAGAGTCAGATCCCAGTGGCGTTTTTCCACAATCGACATAAACCACAGGACTATCCGGGTTCTCAGCAAATCTTTCTTTGATCTTTTTGGATAATGCACTGCTCTCATTAGAATCTTTTGAGAAGGTTGCAACGACATAAATTCTCTTGTCATCACTATCGGCTAATGATGCAGCCTTCTTTGACACAATCTCAAAATCATTGATACATGCATAATCCAACTTACAACGTAGTCTTAAAGCAGCCGTAAGTTCTATACTCTCCCCTATAGTTCCTTCTTGAACTAATGTGGAGGTCGGTTTTGTTTCAAATTGTTTCTTGGAATTTTCAATTTGCCCTGCATCCATTGTCCCGGTCAAAATCGAATAGCTCGTCTTATCTTTCCCTTGTGGCTTCTTGTAAAGTATGCCATCACGAACTAGCTTCTCAGCACATTTCGATGCTTCGCCAGACTCAAGGTCAGACCCTTCAAAGGCATTATTTAGATTCTTCTCATTAGGGATAAACAAATCAACAGAGTCATCCACCTCTAATGACATTGCCTGCATTAATAAGATAGCCTTCAGGATGCGTCGTTCATCAGCATTTAGTTTTGACTGTAATCTTGGATAGTAATCAAGGATAATTCGGATTTTAGGCGCTAGGCTCTCTTTCCCCATGTCATAAAAGAAACTCCAAAGCATATCAATTGTAAGCAATGGGTTATCTTCATAAGGCCCAAAATTATCTATATACCACTGGAATCCTTTTATATCCTCACCTCTATCGTTTTTGATAAAATCAAACATACTGCGCTGATTTGAATCAAATGAGGCTGCTATATGTTTAAGCAACACAGCAGTATATGGATGAATAGGAAGAATACCAGCCAAATCTTTATCATCAATCTTTGCCATATTCTTCACAATTTCTCTTGAATCGTGTGTTCTATCAGACAAATCATTGATAATATCATTCCATTCACCCATTAACATTGGGTCGTTCTCTTTCTTTCGCATGGCCGCACCCATTAATCGGAATGCCATGTTTTCAGGTAATTCAATACTACAATATGGGCGAACAAAACGACCAATAATCTTCGTTTTTTCCTTATCTGAATCAGAAATTAAAGCCTCACTCTGATGGGATACCGGTATGAAGCAGAACGGATATGTTTCACTAATTTCCAGTATTTCCTGATAGCCAGTTAACCTATGTTGGTTATTCTTGAAATATTCAGAAAATTCATCCCAGATAAAGACCAATGACTGCAAATTATTTTTGTCAATCACTTCTTTTATCCAGGCTACCATATCTTCCTTTGAAAGATATAGAGCACGAATATTCTTATCATTGGCCAGTTTGAAAATTTTACCCATCAGTGTTGCTAATGGCTCATCTTCATATTCTTTAAGATGCTTGATTATGTCATCAACACTTTCACCACCGAACAACGATGAATAACTTCCTTTAACAAAGACCTCAAAGCTTTGTTTATTTTCCTCTTCTGATAGATAATTTATCACCGCTGAACGTAATGCGCCAGTAGCTTTATTTTCTATTCCGGCTTCTGCAAGTGCATTTTCGATGCTCTCTTGCATCGCCAAGAACAAATCATTATCACTTGAAATTGATGAGGAGCCATATCGATGAACAGTGACAATCTTGCCAAGTTTCTTTATACCTAAAAACTTATTGAGAAGATCGTTGTCAAGACCAAATTGTTCAAAATACTCTTTTGTATCTTCTTCGTTTGCATCCAAAAGCCGTTTGAGAGTAAGAACAGCATGTGACTTTCCTGTACCATAAGCTCCTTCCACCCAAACATTCAATTTTTGCTTTCTGGATAGAACACTGACGACATCTCTAACCAATTTTATGAAAGTGTCATGTGGATAGAATTTCTTCCACAAGTCAGGGTTCTTCTTGATGACATCTGCATTTACTGCAGGAAAGTATGTCGGGTCAATGTCAAAATAATTACGATATGTACTCATAGTAGACTGTAACATCTAAATGTTGTATATAATCAAAAATAGTTGTATCTTTGTTGTGTCATCAAACACAACACGATACGATTATGCCTATACAGAAGTACGAGGTGAGTTTGTCTGCAACGGATCGCAAGCAACTGACCAAGATTGTAAAGTCTGGAAAATTTCCAGCACGAACCATCCTGAGGGCGAATATCCTTCTTGCCGTGGACAAGAATGGAAAGAAACCCATGACCGTCCAGGAAACCGCTATAGCGTTCAACACATCCGCTACGACAGTGCAGAATGTGCGAACCAGCTATGGAGAGAAGGGACTCGAAGCAACTCTTCTGCGGAAGAAAAGGGAAACGCCCCCGGTAGAAGCCAAAGTTACGGGAGAGGTCGAGGCTCATATTATCGCTTTGGCTTGTGGGGAACCTCCCAAGGGATATGCCAAATGGACACTTCGTCTTCTTGCCGACAAGTCGGTCCAACTGAGGTATATAGATTCGATATCTCATACGCAGGTTGGTCGCATTCTAAAAAAAACGAGTATAAGCCTCATTTGAAGAAGTGTTGGTGTATACCATCCTCCCATAGTGCGGCTTTTGTGGCTGCGATGGAAGATGTTCTTGAAGTATACAGCCGGCCTTACGACGAAACCCTTCCTGTGATTTGCATGGACGAGAAACCCGTTCAGCTTCTTGCCCAAGCAAGAGAGGGCTTTACTTCCAACAGCACTGGCATACGATATGAAGATAATGAGTACGTAAGAAACGGCACCTGTAGCATCTTTCTGTTTACGGAGCCTCTTGCCGGATGGCGCCACGCTGAGGCAAAACAACAAAGGACAAGGACAGACTGGGCAAAGCGCATCAAGTGGTTGCTTGACGAGAGGTATCCGAACGTCGAGCGTGTTATTCTTGTGTGTGACAACCTTAATACTCATAATATCGCGTCACTTTATGAAGCGTTCGAGCCCGAGGAAGCACTCAGGTTGGCGAAGCGTCTTGAAATACACCATACGCCCAAACATGGTAGTTGGCTGAATATTGCGGAAATTGAACTCTCCGCTTTGGGAAACCAATGTTTGTACAAACGGCGCATAAGCAGTGTTGAAAATCTTAACGAGGAGCTATTGTCCTGGAATACGGAGCGTAATGCTGGTCAGAAGAGTGTCAATTGGCAGTTCAAGACTGCAGACGCCCGTACAAAACTGAAGCACCTCTATCCTATATTGAACTTTTAAATGTTACAAAGTAATAGTCATCTAAATTAAAACAAGTTGAGAATGTCTCCGGATGATTTCTCTTCCCGTAATGTGATACTATCTAGATCATGTGTAAATGACACAGATATATAATCAGGATAATTAATTGACAATCCTTTTAAGATACTTGTCATTGAATCACGGTCTAAACCGAATATCTGTGATGGTGAAATGCCATCCCTGTCAACATCTATATCCAATAAACTTGAAAGAGTGAACTGATAGTAACTTCCGCATGTTTCAGCAAACTTGTATAAGCTATATAGAATAACCTTAGGATCTGGCTCTTGCCATGGAATTCGGTTAAAACATGTCCCACCGAACTCTTTTGCTGCTTTTATACTTGAGCCAAAACCAACCTCAGCCAAAGGTAGTTGAGATATTCGTTTAAGAGCACTCGGTATTGATTTTAAAGCACTGGAACTCACTGTGTCAATCTCAGACAGTTTATTGACGATTTCGTTTTGCGAAATAGTTGTATGAAAATCGAATGTGCTAATAAACCAGCCCACTTCTGGCGTATAGCTTAAATTCACAAGCATTATTGCCCAGACTGAAAGATCATCTAGATTTGATTCTCGTAAAAGACGTCCAAGCTGAGTTTCAATGTCGCCATCAATGATACCTGAATCTCGCAGAAAGCGATTGAACATTGGAATTTGGTTGTTTCCCAATGTATGCTCGGTTTTAAATCTTTCTCCAAGCTTAACATACTGCTGAAACCACTCAATCTTTGGTGCGTGAGCAGCATAACAATCTAATGATTTTGACTTATTCATATTTCCTAAACCTTTTGATAACCATAATGATTTATAAACAAAACAGCCAGTATCTATATCTAAACATTGGCCACAATGTTTACAGGTGTCCTTAATGCTCACGTTGCCACGTTCGTCAAATGATAAATTGCCAAATTTGCAATTCGCCTCACAGACTTTGCAGCCAACACAATAATGACATTTTCTGAAAATTTTACGTATATTTTTGAGGAAGATTATATTAGATGCCGTTGACTCATTTGATATTATAACACGTATGTAGTCATTATCAAGATAAGACACAGATAACTCGTGACTTGAGCCATGACTATCTATAACTATTCTACTGCAATCCTCGTTGTATATTACAGAGCCTAAAGTTTTAAGCCATTGTATATAATTATTTCCTATGTTTTTAAAAGTTATTACCAGATTGGAACCGACTATTGACTCATCATAATCTTTCGGAGATATCGAAATATCTCTACCATTTTTTCTGGCCTTCCATCCATTATTTTCGACGTAACTTACCTGCTTATCAGAGTTTTTCTGTTCGCTGGTATTTAATTCAAAAATTATGTCCGTCAAAGCTTTAGTTTGTTCAGGATAGCATCGATAGTTTAGAAAATCATTTCTATTTGTTGACATTGGACAAACTAAACAGCCTGCTCTGGTATTACCTCGTTTATATGCTGAATTTAAACGAAGCCCATTCATGTAGATATATAAATAAACTTCGGCAGAATTCCATTGAAGAATTGGATTGCAACTCCATTGCCCTCTATGCTTCATCCCATAGGATACATAATCATACCCGCTGCGCCTTACACTTTCGTCTGCTCTTACACCGACGAATGCCATTTCTGTAAAATTGTCCTTTTTAAGAATATCTTTGATTAGCAGCAATTGAGGTGTGGTCTTATGCACACTACAACACCAACGGATTGTTGATGTGGGAGGGCCAAACATACGCCAAGAATCAGCAGGTTTCATATGCGATTTTGCCACATAGAAACTGATTCCCATTTGCGCACACTTGATTTTAGCATCTTCCACCATCGCATACGTATCTGGAAATTCCATTCCGGTATCTCCAAACACAACAACAAAATCGTTATGAGGTAAGGCGCGTTGGACAATGTCTAATGTCACCTCACTGTCTTTACCTCCACTAAACGAGACGTGGAAAATATCAACTTTATCTCGGTGCTCCAGATAAGTATTATAGACTTTTTTGATGGTTTCCGCAATGAGCCCCTCCATTATTTCTTGATTCTTCAAGAGCATACTTTCAACATCGACTCTTTGGAGTGGACCATTACCTGGTTCTGGATCATCAATCAAAATGATGTGAGGTGCAGTAAAAAAAGAGCCACCCTTCGTCTGGGCTACAAGCTTACCTCTATAGTAGTAGTTGTTTGCCTCTGCCCACATATACGGAGCAGAATCATCCTTTGCATAATTCCAATACTTGTCGAAACCAAGTATGTCCAGTTCCTGATAATATACAGGCCTAGGCTCCTTGCTAAATTGTAATGGAGAACTGTTTAGCAAAAGACCTCCTGTTTCAGAATCCCAAGTATAAGAATACATATCAGTTTTTATTTCTATTTCTAACAACTGCCGCTTTTTCAATAAGGGATATTTTGCTTAAAAAATCAGCTCTTCTACGTGCAATAAATCCTTTGTCTTGCAAATAATCAAGCACGTCTTTTTCATTTATATCAACCTTACTATTTGCGACAGCATCTATTAATATTTCGTCGTAATTGCTAAACTTCGACGATCGTTTTACAATAGCACCAGCAGTTTTGTCTTTATTATACCTATGATGCATTAATTCAAATTGCCCACTATATTGTGCGACAAAGCTTTCCAGCAGGAAGTTCGTCCATTTATATGAGCAATAAGGGAATGCCACAAAAGTATTTATGGCGTTTAATGGGACGTATTCGCTCTGGCAGTAATTTTCAATTGCTGAATCCGTGGCTTCAACATCAAATATCACGCAATCTTTTGCGACAAATTCATTCTCTGAAACGCGAACACAGTATTGTGCAATGATGTCAAAATTAATCTGTGTGCCCAAGTCATCAGCCAGTTGATCCACTTCGTCAATTGTGAACATGTGTTTGTTTTTACAGAAATCCTCAAAAACCTTATTGGTATCAATACGCGAATTAACTGGACTAATTAAATTGTTATAGAATGAGTACTTGCCCGAGAACATGCTAGCGACGACATTTCTAAATCCTATTATTCCGTAATCAGCATTATCTGATAGAATATAAGGATATTTAATCTTAGCCCGTTTGACTAGCTCAGAAGTAGTTAAATACCCGTCAGATTGAATTGATAAACGAATAATTTCGTCAATCCCTTCTTTTTGCTTATCATTGATGACATAGTTATCTATATGGAAGCGATATCCTCCTCTACCACAAGAGATTAATGTTTTATTGTTTCGTTCTACACAACGAATAACATACTCTCTTGGCATATAGTGGAATGCTTCTTCTATCTCTAATTCGCTTGTAATTCCACCTTGCAGACGCACAAATTCAATAATATCTTGATCCTGGTTCACTGAAACAGATGTGCTTTTTGCTATGTAGAATGTACCATATGACCAACCATAAACATCATAATGTTGCAAATACGACCTCAGAGTGTCTTTGTCAAAAATCTGTGAATCCACCAGTTCCTCTGAGAACTTATCAAGAATTGCATCGTAATAAATGTATTCGCTGCTTTCAAAATGACTTGATATATATGATTGAATCTTATACCTCACATCAGCAGTAAGCATTGATTCTGGCAGGTAAACTTTGTTCTCATGTTGAATGCCAAGTTCAAGAATTACTGTCTGGAGTTTTATTGATTCAGGGAATTCCTCAGCATGTTGACTAGAATAATACTGCTTGAATCTCCTTTCTTCAATTGTTGAATTCAAACGATATCCTTTTGAAAATGATGTGCGTAACACTTCAATGATTTTTCTAGATATAAGACTATTACCATGTTCAAGTGTTTGCGTCCCATATGCATTTTCAGTGGAAACATCTTCCAATATCCGGCATTCATTTTCTGTCGGAAGATTATATGCTGACACGCCCCTACATGTTCTTGGATAGATTTTATTTGCTATGAGCAATTTGGAATCAAATGATTCTCTATCCTCCAACCAAAGAGTTGCCATTTTTGTAAATAAGGCACTTCCTCCAGGCAATCCATTTTCTCCATTTGTCATTATGTATTGCATGGCGGATAATTGCAGTGCAATTCCATTCTCATTACGATACGTATCGTTAACCTCCAAACCTTGGTTAATCATGCGTTCACGAAGACGGCATGAAAGATCCGGAATAACGTCAGACTTTGACGCCTCACCGGAAATCACTTTTGAACAGGCCTCGACAAGGAGGACTGCCTCAAATTCGTTCCAAGGAATATTGATTGTAGCTGCCATTATTTCTCAATAGAAGATTTCAACAGTACGTACACTTCTACTTTGAGAAGACAAGCAATTTCATACAATTGTTCTACTGAAGGTTGAGATTTATTAGAAACCCATCTAGAAACAGTTGTCTCTGATTTCCCCATCTTTTCCGCTAGCCATTTACTTGTAAGATGTTGCTCTGCAAGCTCGGCTTTGATACGATTGTAGCGCATTTCGGACATTACGTAGAATTTAAAATTTGGCGCAAAGTTACCAAATACTAATATAAAAATAGCAAAATATGGCAATTAAATGCCTTATTATTGAAATATTATTTTATTTTTAGCCCGTTTTTACTCATAAAGACGCAAAAAAATGCCCCGAAAGAGCGATTCCTTCAGGGCAAACGATGTAAGTTGCAGACGAAGCTACAGCAACAGTTCTATGATGCAATTCCTGTTCGCGGATGCCGGACTGAGCTCATTCACTCCACCGACGGAAGACTGCTCAATGCAATCCTCAGACACACCTTGAGATATCAGGAAATCGGCGATGTATTTTGCCCGACCTTGGGCAACCGCAGCATTCTTCTCGGCACTACCCGTTGCGGAGTCTGCCGAACCAGTCACCCGGATTCTGAATCCGTATTCCTTTGCCAGTTCAGCGACGGCCTTGACGTTTATCAGCTGAGCGGAATCCGTCAGCACAGTTCCACCACCCTTGAAGAACACCAGAAGCGGCGCACCTATCGGTACTCCGAAAGAGACAACCTCGTCGAAATACCTATTCCCAACACTTCCCTCTCCCCTTCTTTTCTGAGCTTTAGGAATGGTATTGTCTGATGTTTTTGACTGTCCAACGGCATGTACAATCTCAGCATCATCGGCATCCTTAAAATTGGTCGTATCGGTCTGCCCGTCCCAGAATCGGTTGGCAAGCCTGGCACGCAGGGAGTTCAGGCCGCTGTAGTCATTGACTGGAGTCCGCTGGCACTTCTGCCGCTGCTCAGTCTTCTTCAGCGTGTCACACTGGACATCGCCGGTAGTATTCACATTCTGTCCCCGTGCCATCAAGGAGATGACACAGAGAAGGAGTATCATTAACACTTGTCGTTTCATTTTTCAGTTGTTTTGTTCATTGATTATCGTTTCACTTTCTGTCCAATCGGACGGATCATCCGGCGGGACATGGCCAGGCAGCGACGGAGCCATTCGCGTTCCTCTTCGTCCTCCCGCCTGCCCCAGTCTCCACCGGCTCCACCACCGCCACCGCCGCAGTTCTGCGCGAACGTCGTGGCCTTGTCAACCATTCCCATAGATAGAAGGGCTCCGCAGACGACGATATTCATGCCTTTCTGGGTCATTTCGCCGATGAAGGAGTCCTGCAGGAATGCCTGCGTTTCAGGCGGCAGCTTATCCACCGGAATGCGGCTGAAGTCTCTGATGACAGCCCAAAGGGCTTCCGACCCCACCTTGTTGACGGCCACCATGGACACGTCGTTGGCCGCTGAGCGCAGCTGCTCCTGGTAGTCATCATACTCCTTCTGGGTGTCGGCCAGCTTCTGTTTCAGGTCGGCGAGCTTATCGTCCGCATCCCTGAGCTTGTCCTTCTTGTCATCCAGCTTGGTGAGGAGGCCCTGAAGCTTCTCGTTCAGGCCGCGTTCCTCCCGCTGCATCTGAGCCTTTGTCGCATCATCAAGATCATCCGAGCGCAGTGCAGCCTCTATCCTGTCAAGCTCCTGCTCGACGGTCTGACGGGCATTATCCAGATTGAAGACCATCGTCCGAAGGCCCTTGACTCTTGTCTCTGCCTGCCGTATCTCGCTGTCCAATTCGGACAGCCTGCCCATCTTTCCGAATATCTCCCGCTCCAGCTGAGTGCACTGGGAAGAGAGGTCACGCCGGTACTCCTCAGTGCTCTGATGCTTGGCACCGGTGACAGCGACACTGTCCCCACGCTCCAGTCCCCAGGGCTCGTTCGCCTTGGCAAAGGCATCATGCAGTTCGAGCGTTTTCTGGCGGTATTCGTACTTGTCATTGCCAGCGAAAAGTTTCCGGAAGGATATGGTGTTGCCATCGACCACGGGGACAATGTCGGCATGGATGTGCGGGCTCCGCTCGTCCAGATGGACAATGAAGGACAGGATGTTCTCCTCCCCGTACCTGCCACATAGAACGTCATACATATCCTTCGCCCACTGCTCCACCTCTGGACACCGCTGAATGACACTGTTGTCAGCGCCCTGCTCGAAATCTATCTTCTGACTGCCAAAGGCGAGTTCCGTAAGTCGGTCATGTGAACCGCTGATGATGAAGTCCACGACGGTCCGGATTTTAGGCTCGTCACCATACTTGGCATTCGGATCCTTGATGCCCCGCAAGCGGAGGTTCTCCGCAAACTTTTCCGGAATCGACCTGCTCTTGTCCACCGGCTGCACTCTCCCGCCCCGCACAATCTCAAAGTTGAGATGTTCGCGGGTGCGGTCTATCCTTCCGTTGGCATTGGAGCATTCCCATCCCTTTTCAGTCCAGCGACGCTGGTGCTCGTTGCTCTGCGCTGTGGTGAATCCGGACTTCGCCTGGAAGTGCACCACCTGTTTCTGTCTCTCCATTTCAGAGCTGAATTTGTGTCTTCCCTGCCATCCGTTTCCAGCCCGGCTTGCCGTCCATGGCTGGCACTCTCTCCACTTGACAAGGTCAAAGTGGGTATTGAGTTACCAACCTCCCTCCATTTGTGGCAGACGGGCAAGCCCGTCGCTGAAAAAATGCCATCATCCGCAAAGATGTTTTGCCAGCCGCCACAAGGCTGCCCGATTCGGGAGTCTCAATGAACGGACCGGAAAGCGGAGCCGTGAAGGAGACGGATGAAAGGAAAACAAGGGCATTTACTGGCCCGCAGGGAGCGTTAAGCACTTCAAGTGGATAGAGACACCGGTCGGAGTCTTTTCGTAGGTCAGAGCGCCCGTTTCGGCCAGTTCGTCCAAAAAAGTCTTCGCGGTGTGACGATGCCAGTGCCATGCGTCGGCGAGTGCAGAGATTCTGACGGTGGTCGTTCCGGCCTCGGATTCGGAGTTTTCGCAGGAGCGGTTCAGAGCGCAAAGCTCTAAAAGATGACGGAAAGCATCGAAGCGCGACACGCGGTCATCCTGACGTGCGCGGAGAATGTCTGCCGTCTGTTTGGAGATAGTGATTGTATAGTCAGGACACATCTGTTCCTGAACGTTGCCATTTATTTTTGTCATAAGAGTATTACTGTTTTTATTGGTTTGCTGCCAGTGCTCCGATGACATTTATGGGTCGTGGAATGCCATGCTCTGACCGGCATTGTTGCCTTAGAAGTAGTGGTTCCTGATTTCCTCGCTGGACATCGCCTTGAGTGCTTCGGGGTCAGTCTCTGCCAGCTTTATGATATAGCCAGACGGGTAGAAGAACGAGAGCTCTATGATGACAGCGAGGTCAACGGCAAGAGTGAAGAGTCTGGCATCCATGGACACGAAAAAGAAGAATGCCATAGCGAAATACTGGAGCATCCTGTCCTTGTGAATCCACCGCAGGACGGCATCCGTCCATTTGAATTTCAGGGCAAGAAGAGCGACGACGAATCCGGGGACAAGCCAAAGGTCCGGCCCCGAAATCCGGAACATGAGGAAGTTGACCGACAGGATCAGAGCATCCATCACAAGGACGAATCCCTTCCTCTTTTTCTCCTGCATCGCCATGCAGAGATAGAACCGCGTCCATCGTCTTCCAGTTCCCGCTTTCTTATAAATGAAGGGAAGAACAGGAAGGGACGCAACGAGTATCAGAAGTATAATCAGGCGTGTCATGGCAGTGGTGTTTATTTACATGAAATCGGCAATCAGTCTGGAGAGCGGCATCATGCACCGGGCCTCCCCTATTTCCTCATGAAGACGGAGGTCATCCTTCAGGGATTCGAGCATGACCTCCAGTGAGGAATATACATGAACGTACAGCGTATCGACGGCACCCGTGCCATCGGACTGCGCGTTGACCTTGTACATGTTCTCGTATTCAGGACTGGCATAGGCGCAGCAGTGCTGAGCGCCAGGCGCGGCACCGATGCCGCCGACATGGTAAAGGATGTTCAGCTCGGACTGATCCTCCAGGCAGTCCAACACCTCGTCCATCGACATGGGACTCTCCAGTGAGAATGTCAGCAGCACATAGTCATCATAGTCATCCGCACTTTCCAGATGCTCCGCGTCAATCAGGTCGGGCATCTCCAGTGAAGCCATACGGCAGAAACGGTCAATCGCAGTCTTGTTCATATAATAAATGGAATTTTGGTACTCAAGAAAAGGATGGGAAGCCTGCATATCAAGCAGTCACCTTAAACAAATCCTCTCACTTCCGCGCCTGTGCACACTCACGCAGAAACAGGCTGTCCCATCCGTATGGAAGTATGGTATGGTTTAAACTGGTTTCATTTACTAAACTAATTGTATATCAATTATTTAACATCATCATTTCGAGCGCAAATGTATATATATTTTTGCTATCGACGGCAAACTTTTCGGAACTTTTTGACATCGGAAACGAAAATTTCTGAATACCATGTACACGTACCATTCCGAAAAGGAATTGCTCATCAATTCATAAGACATTGACTATTATGTCACGAGTACCATTGCCGGATGGACAATTATGCTTACCTTTGCGGCAAATTCAAAAGCAAGCCAATGGCAACAACAGGTTACATCTTCCTCTCAAAGAAGTATGACACTCTTGATGAGGACAGGAAATGGATGATCGATTACGGCTGTGATTGCATCATCGAGGAGAACGGGGCGCAGGAGAAGCTCCGTCCGCAATGGAAGAAAGTGCTGGGCAACTGCTCTGCCAATGACACGATAGTCATCAGCAGGCTGAGCAATGCGCTGCGCGGTGTCAGGGAGCTTGGAGCGTTCCTGGATCTCTGCAACCAGTACAACCTCCGTCTCATCTGCATTCAGGACAGGATAGACACCGGCGGTGAGCTCTTCAACGAGACGACGGCAGCCGAAGTGCTGGGCATCATCGGCAGGCTGTCATCTGAGGCCACAGTCCTTCGCCGCAGGGAGGCCAGGTCCCTCCAGACCGGAGCCGCCGAGCCGAAAACCATCAAGGCCGGTCTGAGGAAAGACAGGGAGAAGACGGTGGTGAAGATGTACAAGTCCGGCAAGTCCATCGATGACATCTGGAAAGCCAGCGGTTACAGAAGCCGTACCAGCGTATTCCGCGTCCTTGCACGCAATGGCGTTGAACTGAACCGTGGCCCTCATCAGGGACCTATCAAGAAACGCAGTGAAAGATAAAATATATGGAAATGGATTTGACCCCCATTGCAGATGAAAGGCTCCTGTGTGTCAAGGTCGGCAAGATAGCACGGGAGAACATCTATGAGATGACTCGCAAGTACTGGAAGCTCGACGGGTGCAAAGCTGCCGAAGCTGACTATGTACTGGCTGTCATCGACGGCATCGTTGATTCGGTCTTTGAACCAGATGAATGGTTCAAGACAGAGGACCCGGCACATACCGGACGCTGGGAGTTCATCGGAAGGCCAGTCAACGAATCCCCTTATATCGGGAAAAGCGTGAAGTCCTTCTACGGCAGAAGCGCCAACCCTGTCAGATACATCAACTTCTAAAGATATGACATTATCAGAAGCCATACTCGCCCGCCATTCGGTCAGGGCATATACCGAGCAGCCTATTACCGGTGAAACACTCGCTACACTGAAGCAGAAGATTGAGCAGGTAAATGCTGAAGGCAATCTTCATGTCCAGCTCGTGCTCGATGAGCCGAAAGCCTTCCTCTGCGCCATGGCCAAGTACGGCAAGTTCAGAGGCGTGAGGAACTATCTTGTCATGGTCGGCAAGAAAGCCGATGACCTTGAAGAGAGAGTCGGCTACTATGGAGAGCAGCTGGTGCTCCTCGCCCAGACCCTGGGACTCAACACCTGCTGGGTCGGCGTAAGCTACAGCAAGACTCCGGGCGCTTTTGTTCTGGATGAGGGTGAAAAGGTCGCCTGTGTCATATCCATCGGCTATGGTGAGACTCAGGGTGTCTCCCACAAGATCAAGTCACCGAAAGATGTGAGCAACGCCAGTGACATAACTCCACGTTGGTTCAATGATGGCGTGAAGGCTGCCCTGCTTGCCCCTACCGCCGTCAACCAGCAGAAGTTCTACTTCGAGTATGTGGGGTTTGACGGAGAAGGCAAGAAGCCGAAGGTCCTGGCAAAGAAAGGCACATCCCTTGTCGGCTACACCCAGATGGACCTCGGCATTGCAAAGTATCATTTCGAGATTGGTGCCGGTAAGGACAACTTCGACTGGGCCTGATAATCAGGCTCTCCCCTGCCATGATCAAGATACGCTGCGTCATAGAGGGCATCACCTTCCAGAACCAAGAGAACGGATGGTCCGTGCTCAAGGTCAGGGTCAAGGACTACAATGACCCGGTGACGCTCGTCGGCTCATTACTAGACGAGCCGGTCGGAGCCGTGCTTCTTTGTGAAGGCAACTGGAAGGTCAACAAGAAATACGGCAGGCAGTTCGAAGTGGAGACCTACGAGGAGGTCATGCCAGCCACGGCCTACGGCATTGAGAAGTACCTGGGCAGCGGTCTTGTCAAGGGCATCGGTCCCAAGTTCGCCCATCTGATTGTCGAACGGTTCGGCACGGACACCATTGCGGTCATAGAGGACGATATCGAACGTCTCTATGAAGTGGCCGGCATAGGCAAGAAACGTGTCGAGAAGATCCGTGAGAGTTGGGAGAAGCAGAAGGACATAAAGAACGTCATGCTCTTCCTCCAGCAGTACGGGGTCAGTACCGGATTCGCCGCCAAGATATACCGTGTCTATGGCAAGGAGAGCATCGATACGGTGAACAAGAATCCCTACAAGCTTGCCGATGACATCTGGGGCATAGGCTTCAAGACTGCCGACGGCATAGCAACGAAGATGGGATATGAGAAGAATGACCTGCGCCGTTGCCGCAGCGGTCTGCTCTACACCCTCAATGAGCTTGCCGATGAAGGTCATGTGTTCGCCCGGGAAGACCAGCTTGTCAGTGCTGCGGTGAGTCTGCTCGAAGCTGATGAGGAACCGATACGGACAGCCCTGAGCGATATGCTGACCACCGAGGACCTGATTGCCGAAGGGGAAGCCATCTATCTGCCGCCATTCTACTATTCAGAGAAAGGGACGGCACGCAAGCTGCTGAACCTTGTTCAGGCGCAGTCCCCCGCCCTCTTTGAAGGGTCTCTCGACATAGAGGCCATACAGCGGAAATCCGGTATTGAGTACGATGACGTTCAGATTGCCGCCATACAGCAAGCGGTGGAAAGCAAGGTCATGGTGCTGACGGGAGGTCCCGGCACGGGCAAGACCACCACGACACAGGGTATCATCGCTGCTTTCAGGGAGGCGCATCTCCATATCCTTCTCGCAGCACCTACGGGCAGAGCTGCCAAGAGGATGAGCGAGGCCACCGGCATGGAAGCCAAAACCATTCACCGGCTGCTGGAGTACAACCCCATGGACGGCTACAAGCGCAATGACGAGAATCCCCTTGACGGAGACGCGCTCATCGTCGATGAATGCTCCATGATAGACATCATCCTGATGAACAACCTCATGAAGGCCATTCCTGAACACATGAGGCTTATCCTTGTCGGAGACATCGACCAGCTGCCGAGCGTCGGAGCCGGAAACGTGCTGAGGGACATTATAGACTCTGAGATGATTCCCGTAATCAGACTGACCCGCATCTTCCGTCAGGCACAGTCCAGCCGTATCGTCATGAACGCCCATGCCGTCAATCAGGGACGCTTTCCGGACATCAGCAACGGAAGGAATACCGATTTCTTCTTTATCAGGAATGATGACCCCGAGCAGGTGGCCGGGGAGATTGTGAAGCTGGTAAGAGACCGTCTGCCCAAGGCCTACGGTCAGCCACTAAGCAACATCCAGGTTCTCACTCCGATGCAGAGAAGTGTTGTCGGAGCCGGCAACCTGAACCTACTCCTGCAGGAAGCCCTGAACCACAATACCGCAGGTATCAGCCGTGGCGGCTATACCTACAAGTTCGGTGACAGGGTCATGCAGATCCGCAACAACTATGACAAGAATGTCTTCAACGGCGACATCGGCATCGTGGCCAAGGTAGATTTGGAAGACAGGACACTCACCATCGACTTCGACGGGCGAATGGTCGAGTACGATGCCACTGAGCTGGATGAGGTCACGCTTGCCTACGCCACCACCATCCACAAGAGCCAGGGCTCGGAATACCCCATCGTTATCATTCCGGTCCTGATGACCCATTACGTGATGCTTCAGAGGAACCTCATCTATACCGGCATCACCAGGGCCAAGAAGATTTGCGTGCTTATCGGCCAGACCAAGGCGCTCTACTATGCCGTGAAGAACCTGACGGTGAGCAATCGCAACACGCTGCTCAAAGAAAGGCTGAGAGGCACAGTCAGCGATGCGGACAACGCCCAGTCTTCACCCGTCCAGTACAGCATACCCGATTCGCAGTACTACTCCATGGTGGCCGAATCAGAGGAAGGCTACAGCAAATAATCAGACCTGTAATTCTCCAAATACTATTTCGCTTCATAAAATAGAGCATCTGCCGGATTTGAGCAGAAGCTCATTCTATTTTTGCAGCGCATTCAAATGAATAGTATTATGGAAATCAAGCAGAAATCAAGGAAAGACAAAATGGTTACGCTCTATGACAGAATCGAAGCGAGAACTGCAGAGCAAACATTGAAGAAGATTGTCGAGATTAACATGGAAGACGAATTCTACATCAATGAAGGAAAAGAATGGGCTCATCAGAACATGGTAGAAGGCGCGACCTTCAAACTTACACCTATCAGTCTATACCTGTCAACGCCGGGGGGAAATGTTTATGACGGATTGGCATTGTACGACACGATTGAAACTTCCACTACTCCCGTTGAAATCATCTGCTCCGGGAAAGTTATGTCCATGGGCATAATAGTCTGCCTTGCCTCTTCAATACGGAAAGCTCACAGGAGTACGACATTCATGATACATCAGGTTTCAGGAATGAATTTCGGTACGCTTCAGGATATGAAAGAGTCGGTCGAAGAAACAAACCGGCTAAACGAAATCATCTTTGATATCATCGTAAAGAAATCAAAGGTCACGAGAGAAAAACTGGATTGCATAATCAGACAAAAAGAAGACTGGTATTTTTCTGCCGAGGAAGCTTTGAATCTAGGCATCATTACAGAGATTATTGATTAAAAGTAAATATTTATTACTTATGCCTAATTTTGGCAGAAGTATTTATTATCTTTGCACCATCATGGCAAAAGAATACTTCAAACATTACGTCTGGCTGCTCCAGACACTACAGTCCAGAGGGTATTGCACCTATGAAGAATTGAACGAGCTCTGGAAAAAGAGTTCGCTCAATCCGGATGCGAAGAACATATCCAAGAGAACACTGGCAAACCACAGAGAATCGATTTTAGACATGTTCGGAATCATCATTTCTTGTGACAGAAGGACCAATGAATATTACATTGAGAACAAGAACGAGATTTGTGACGGCGGTCTTCAAGAATGGATGCTGGGAGCATTGTCGCTCGGAAGCATGCTTCATGATGATGCCTCACTGAAGGGAAAGGTCATATTTGACAATGTCCCATCAAGTCAGAAGCATCTTCCAATTATCATTGATGCTTTGAAACGATGCGTCATGGTTGAATTCTCATATAAGAATACCGAAATGGCAGAGTCACGTTCTTTTCTTGTGGCCCCATATTGTGTACGACTGTTCCGGAAAAGATGGTATCTGTTAGGGCTACGTGAAGGTACGACTGAGCCTCACTTGTACTCCCTAGACAGAATGACTGACGCATATTCGACTGAGATTGAATATGATTACCCGGAAGATTTTTCTGCCGACGTGTACTATAAATCCTATTTCGGCATTGACCTGCCTTCAGGGAAGCCCGAAGTTATTCGCATCAAAGCCTCTGCCAGGCAGTCTGACAATCTCAGGTCTCTGCCACTCCACAACTCACAAAAGGAAATTGAATTACTTGAGAACGGTGAAACAATTTTTGAGTATCGGTTAGTCCCCTCCTCCACTTTCATCGGAGAGATCATGATGATGCAGGGTTCAGTTGAAGTACTTGAACCGGCATCCCTCAGGCAGAGAATCCACGAATTGGCACAAGAACTCGCAAACATTCATAGATAACAGATCACTATGGCAGCAAGCAATAAAAGAAGAATCCATGTCTACATCAAGACGGTAGGAGACATGTCCTCCGATATAGTACAAATGTTAAGGACTGCATCCGGCAATTCCGGAATCAAGTTGCCGAAGTATATCAGTTTTTTCATCACAGACAATACATTGACCATAGACATACGCGAACAGGAGTGCGTCAACGCCAGCGGATGCGATGAAAGCCTCAATGCGACCTGTAACAACATGCAGACAGACAACGCGGCTTTCGAGGGATGGGCTGTCTGCTTGAAGGCATGGCTTCTAGAATGTGAGAATGTCCGTCTCAAATGGGATATCCCTACGGAACGGAACAAGCATTACAACCGGTTCCTTTACCGTGTTCTACGTTTTTCCGAGGCCTTTCCAAGTTGGTTTTCTGTCTCCGACGAAAATATGGGAGAGGTTGAAGGATTTGCTGAAGACTTCACTGGCCTAAGGAACAACTCATTCAGCAAAGCACCAGAATTAAAGATAAAACACGGTGGAGATTTCGGAGAGACAGAAATGGAGTTCAAGATGGCAAACGAATTCAGCAGTATTCTTCGAAATCATTATGGGCTTGACACCATCGACAGGCAACTTCCGATTGGTGTCAAGAAGGATGGAAAGCAATATTTCACCGGAGGCCTGTCGGCAATTGATCTGTGGGGCCTAGGGAAGGATTCCATCTCAGTAATCGAACTGAAATACAATGGCGGTGAGCATTCTAACCGGAAGGTCGGCATCATTTCCGAGTTGTTCCTTTATTCGTGCGTCATTAGAGACATCATCAAAGGTGTCATTTCAGCACCTCAGGCATGCCCAAAGCTATCAGAAAAAGCGTTTTACGAGAATTCCTGCAACATCGCAAGCGTCAGGGCTGAGATGTTGTCGAACGGTTACCATCCCCTTCTCGAAAACAATTTCATACTTGAACTGCTTAACTGCAATGCTTTCTGTGATGTGCCTGTGACATTCGGAAAATCGAGTTATTCGTATTCCGAGACGAACTCTTCTCTCATCATAAACCGAGACTGATATGGAACCCGGGTACAAGAAAGATCAATATGTGAAGCATCTACGCCTTCTGGACCGCAAGGTCTTCTTCGAAGGAGCAGAGGGCGGAGGATTTTGGCATGGGGAGAATGGTATGGTTTCGCTCCCTTTCATTCTCAAGAAGGAAGACGCAGATAAGAACCTATGCCCTGAGATAAGGGATGAGGCAATAGATTATTTCAGAAAGTATGATATCGATTGGTGGGGTGATGCGGAAAGCGACGGGAAACATGTTTCAGGGCATCTGATGTCTTCCCAAGTAGCCTGCCTTAACCACTTATTTCCAATCCGTAGGAATGAAACAGCAGTATTGGCCGTCATCAACAACATCAAAGGGATGCCAGTCCACTTCAAGACGGTACTTCCCGCAGAGGATGACGGCGGGTTCATAGCTTTCGAGAAGGTCAGCAGCAGGGACTATCTCGGTGAAGGTAGACTATCGAGAGGGTCGTTCTGCACATCCGTCGATGCATTCATCTACGCAGTTGACGACAACGGAGAGAGATGGCTGATTCCGATTGAATGGAAATACACTGAATCCTATGACCGGAATGACCTCTCTACTGAAGTGGTCAATGGTCATGACAAAGGTAAGACCAGGCTGACGAGGTATCCTCGACTCATTGACTCTTCCGATCAGCTGGCCAGTCTCCCCGATTACATCGGATCCATCTATTTCCAGGAGCCATTCTATCAGCTGATGCGGCAGACTCTTTGGGCTGAAAGGACGTGCAGTAGCATGGAGGAAACTTTGTTCCAGGCAGAGCACTTTGTCCATATCCATGTCTGTCCTAAGGGGAACACGGCACTTCTTGGGAAGGACTACACCCAAGTCTCCGGGAAGTGTGGTATGGAGGCCGCCTGGCGGGAGATGATAAAAGAACAGAGTCTCTATCACCTCGTTGATCCGAAGGAGCTCATGATGCCCATCCAAGGGCTGAATGATTCCCTGTTCAAATACCTTCAAACCCGTTATTGGAGATGAGGATAGTTCAGATATCAGACACCCACGGCAGGCATCATCTTCTGAAGAATCTTCCAGACGGAGACGTGCTCATCCATTGCGGGGACTTCAGCGACAACGGTACAGAGGAGGAGGTCCTGGACTTCCTCAACTGGTTCATCGACCTTCCCCACCCTCACAAAATATTCGTAACCGGTAACCATGACCTGTGTCTATGGGATGCGGACAATATCGAAGATCTGCCCGACAATATGCATTTCCTTCAGGACAAAGGTATAACCATAGACGGCGTCCGATTCTTCGGGATAGCGTACAACCACCCGACCGGCATAATTCCAGACAACATTGATGTATTAGTTACTCACGAGCCTCCTCTGGGAATAATGGACGAGACTATGGGAATGAATTGGGGAAATCCGGACATTTTGAAACGGGTAAGCGGCATCAGGCCCAGATATCACCTGTTCGGTCATGCCCATGAGGCAAGCGGCATAGTTCAAAGCAGGGACACCATATTTTCCAACGGTTCGGTTCTGGACGACCTCGGAGAACTGCGCTTCTTGCCAAAGGTTTTTGACATCTAAGAGATGAGAAGTATCCCTTACAAAAGATATGACAGATTCCTCGGGCATGAACTGTCTGAAAAGGAGACAGATGAACTGACTGCCTATTATGATGAATGCCGTCAGAACATATTGAAGGCAGCACGAGGAGGATGTGTCGCTACGGCCGGTACATTCATAAGAGAGGCCGGATATATCAGAAACATCTTAGATAGAAAATAATTTCAGAAGGGATACGCCGGATTTCTGCGGAAGCTGAATATAATTTTGCGAAAAATCAATCGCAGAATTATGAAAAGAATCAGCTCATTTCTTATTTCAGTGTTATGTGCAGCAACAGCCTTTGCACAAAGTACCAATCCTCTCAACTACAGTGGAAAGATGTTTGTCTCTTCCTATGAAGTGCTGACAACGCCTCGTTATGTGTCATACGAAGATCACGCAATTCTCAATTCAGAACTCACCATGCCTGTAATAGAGATTACCACCCTGATATCAGACTTCGAAAAGGGCACACTCACAAGTGGCGAAACTGAATACAAGATCAAGGTAACAGGCACGAAGAAATACACTCTGACAGATGAGTCCTGGGCAGTAGTAATCTACATGGAACAGCAGGATGGCCCTAACAAATTCGAATATGTGTGGAGAGAATATGGAAATGCATATCTCAACACTATCTTAAAACAGGAAGACGGGAGCATCAAGATTATGCGTATGAATCTTTCACACAAGCCTCACATCGCTTCTCCAGATGAAGCAATCCTCCAGATGCTTAACAGCTATGGTGGCTATTAGTCGTGGACTGAGAGAGAGATTGTTGTGCCGTTGATTTCCCACTGGCCACCGTTGGTTCCTGTTTGAGAGAGTTCATCTGAGACGATGACAACTGGATTACACCGGGCGATTTTCTTTATGACCTCCTCACGGTTATGCTCCTTGCCTCTAGAATGGAGGTACTCCAAAGAGTCGATAAATGTAAGTCTGACGAAGCGGCGGCGATAGGAGCCCCAGATTCGGTCGCTGATTGCCTCTACATTTCCATTCTTGATTGTAGTATAGTAGGCAAGAGCCCCCTTTCCACGATGGCTGGGCGCGGCGGCTAATCTGTTGAACATCGATTCGATTGTTTCACGGGAGTCCTGCTCGCAGAAGAATTCAATGCTGACATAACATCTGTCCGTGGTTCTCAAAATAACCTCCATAGCCTCTTCCAGGGCCTGCTGACGCGGGCCGCCGATGATGTAAACCTTGTTTTCAAAGTCGGGAATTTTCGTTAAAATTTCATCCATACTGTCCATTATTTAGAATTGGACTGCAAAACTATCAGGGCCTTCGGCAAAAATGTGGCATATAGACAATAATATCTCTGGGCGAATCGGTAAGCTTTTTCAAAAAGCCTCTCCGTTCCGTCCTTACAGGCGTTATTGATATGTTCAGTCAGCCGTTATCTGTCCCGCCACCGGTCAGTGATGCCCATCCCTTTCAGGACAGCCTTCACTATCGGCTTCAGAACGACGAACAGCACGACGATGAGTAACACGGTCATGACATCCTCCATAGCTCTTGATTTTTGAGTTCGACATATCGGACCGGCATCAAGTCCACCTTCGGTTTCTTTTTCCCTCCGTTTCCTTTCTTCCGGCCCGGGGATTGAAATATTTTCTGCTTGCTCGCAGGCCGCGGAGCACAATTAGCCGGACATGACAGCAAGAATACTCTTCCCGCACGGGAAGGAAGATTGTTCCTGTCACCTTGAAAAGGTTCTGTTCGGTGTTTGTGGGAAGCGGCCTTACTTTGCAGAACGATATTGAAAATCCCAAGGGCCGGACTGGAAGAGAACTCTCTTCCGATAAAAAGAGAAAGACGTGGCCATGGCCATCGGTATATCCGGGTGCTTGCCAATAATGCATTTGTAGGCCTGAGAACGGCATATCTTTGCATTATTGGCAGACAATTAGCCGTTTTCAGCTGATTTGCCTGCCTATAATGCACATAATCGAATCTACAGGCAATATTGCAGCCATAGCCATTGAAACGGTGGCCGAAATTTTACGAACTGGCTGCGAACCGGAACCGAATGTGGCTACTCTTTGACAACTTTGCAGCAAATCGTTCCTGTGGGCCTTTCCAGTTGCAAAGTTGTCCTCATTTTTGCTCATTTATGCGTTTTTCGCTGACAACTTTGCACATAGAACATTTTGTAGGGCCAATTTGCTGCAAAGTTGTCACAATACGGACGGAAGAGATCTACCGCATGCATTCCGCTACCCGTTCAAGCCGCAAGTATGGCAACACGTCCGCGGTGAAACCCCATACTTTTTCGGGTGAGCCAAAAAACACTGAAGTTTCACATGTGAAACTTCAGTTTCAGCCGCTCGCAACCGGGTCCTTCCTTGAAGGGGAGGAAGCAGGTGGGGGTCAGAAAAGGATATTATTTATTCAAGTTTCGCCTTGAAGAGCCCGGAACAACATTATCCTGGAACATGCGAAACTTGAATTTATAAATATATCATTTTTTTCTTAAGCACATGACAAAATTTTAAAAATATCAAATGGCTGGGGCCTGAGAGGGTTCGCCAATTATCAGTTAATCATACAAAATTAGTCCTTTCCATTGAGTTTACAAAAAGATAGGACTCAAATGTTGGGGATTACCGTGTGAATCCCACTATGAAAACTTATAGATTTAGCGGACATAAGCATATCTGAAGGCAGAGATGGAAAGAAAAGCGGCCCGAAGGTCGCTCTCCTGAAGTGTCAACGGAAGAGAAGGCTTAGCTCTCCTTCTCCTGTTTCTCCGCTTTCTGTTCCTTGTCCGCTACCGGGTAGAAACGGGTGGCAACAAGGATGACGCGGTTGTGCTTGACACCGTCGGCATCAGTCCATTCCTCGGGCTTGAAGTGCCCCTCCACTGTGATGAGGGAGCCCTTGGTCAGGATGTCAAAGGACTCGGCCTTCTCATTCTTGCGCCATGCCTCGATGTTCATGAAGGCTGAAATGCGGGTGCTCTCGTCACCGCTCTTCTCGGTGCGGCCGACTGCCAGAGAGAAGCGTGCTACGCTGGTGTTTGCGAACTGGCGGATCTCTGCGTCACGACCCACGAAACCTGATACTGCGAAAGTGTTTTCGAACTTTTTCATCTTTGTCTGTTTTTAGAAGTTATTGAATTGATTAACGGTACAGGTAACGGGGTGCAGGCATAGGGCAAGCCATGGACTGAGGCGCAAATACTCGTTTTGTTTTCGACGGAATTCGGATGAAAAGAAAAAGGAAGATTTCCGTTTCACGTCATTGGCCAGAGACCGTGAGGTCGTCCCGGAGCACGAAGGTGCGCTGCGCCCCAACTTTGTAGCGGTAAACAGTATTCAAATGCTTCGCCCGGAAAACAGGCAGAGTGAAAGAGGTTAATTCGGGAACACGGACAGAGCAGTCAGACTGAGCGGGTCAGAAAGTGGCCCAGAGTTCCAGAAAGGACGCGCACAGAACATCAGCCTTGCCGCTTCGGCAGTCGAATGTGCCAAGAAGGACAAAACGGAGACATACTCGTGAACATACAGCCATAGACACAGGCATAGCGTGATGAAGAACGGCATGGACCAGTCCCATCCCAACCAAAGGCTTCCCAGTGAAAAGCCGCTGCCCAAAGGAACGGACAATAACAGATGCCGTCAGTGTCAAGCCAGCGTCTCCCCTCGCCTACCTGCCAGTTCAGACAACAGACAGGCACGTCAGAGAAAGCGGGAAAAGAAACAGCAGATGGAGAGCGGTTCTCAGACTTCGACCAGGAGAGCATCCTTTGAGCCGCCTGGAGCGAGCGGAGGGTATTGAATAAGGCTGAATCCTTATTCCTGACCTAATGTACGGAATCTATCTTGCAGTTCTGAGATTCGTTTGAGTAGATTATCAAAGGAAAGATGCTTTCCGTACACGAAGTGCTCCTGCATCTCGGCATAGTCAGCTTCCCATTGTTTGATACACCTCTCGGGAGGTATGAATTCAATGGCTTCTGGATAATCTTTGTCATAGTCTGCGTATCCGACATGATAGAACTTGCGACGGTGCTCGACGATTCGGCCATAGAGTTCCATATCCGAGAGTGCCAACTTTCCGAAGTCCGTATCCATCAGTTTCTCCAGGTCATACAGATGTCGTGTCATCCTCAAACTTCTCGGTTCAGGCTTCTGGAACTCCTCATTCAGCAAAAATGCCTTTTCCAGAAATGTCCTTGACGGCAGGACTACAGGTATAGTACATTCGGTTGCGTCGTCATCTTCCGGGAAATGCTCGCTGATAATGGAACTGATGGTCCGCATCTCAAACGGCTCATCCATCGAAAGACAACTGATTTCAATCTTTACTCTTGATGGAACATATTGAGAACTATCAGATGATACAGAAGGATAATTGACATAAACCACCGTAGGATCCGCGTCAGATGAAATGGGATTACCCGCTTCATCTGCAATCTCGGGCTTCACTTCATAACCGGAAAGGCCAAGCGCTTTCATCTGTGCATCCAGATCTTCCGCAAGAGCATCAACAATGAACTTGCGGCTCCTCTTGCGGAGATTCTTCAGCTGGGTATTGTTGTCCAGTTGAGGTACGAAGAAACGGTAGTTCAGAGCAACGTCAATGTCTTCCGAAAAGCGGTCTATCAGATGCCAGCCCTTACTCAATGACGTTCCACCTTTGAACTCTAAGAAATCCTTACAAGACGTCTTGAAGAGAGCTTTCAAGGTCATACTCACCCACCAATCTTTCTCAACTGCATACTCTGGAAGATGTTCCTGGCCTGCAGCCTGCTGGAGGATCACTCTCCGTTCCAGCAGTTCTCTGTCTATCCACTTTGTCATTTTTCAATCTCCTTTGCGATATTCCAAATGGTTTTCCTTACCCAGATGGGAGCTACCTTCAAGTCCTGCTCAAATGTTTCAATGGGCAGGTTCTGCTGAAGTAGTCCTTTGATTATAGTCCTATGCTGATCTGTCATCCTGTCTTCGCCAATGGACTTCATTGCTTGAATAAGAACGGCCAGAAATTCATTTTTGACAGCGAAGTTCTTAGGAACGCAACGTTTGAACGTGACCGTTCTCGGGCCAACCTCAATCTTACGTGCAGAACCAGAGGTCAGATACACATAATTCATGGGAACCTGCGTAGAGAGTCCAAGCATGTTCTGAGCAGCCTCCCCTGTCGGCAGCACCTGTGCATTGTCCCGTCGTGCTATCGCTTTCACGATGTCAACTACATCTGGATAGAGAATTCCATATCGTGTCTCTATCGGTTTATAATAAACCCCTTTTGCCAAACGGCACAGCAATCCCTTATCAGCAAATTCAGACAGGACACGACTTATAAAGACATCATTACCTGTCTTTGCAAAGTCTGATACAAAGAACAAAGTCCCAGCCTCGCTTTGTTGTATTTGTTGCTCTATGTCATCTATAATTCGCATAGCATCCAAGTAGAAAGTTTTTGCAAATATTTCTACCTGCAAAAGTAAATGATTTCAGGATAACAAGCAAAATAAATCATAAAAAAACAGATTTGCCATTGTGATTTAATACTGCAGGTTGTTTGTCTCTGATGTTTGGTTTACTCTTTTGCTATATATTCAAACTAAACCATACTCCTTCTTATGAAAAGAAAAATGACCGCAAATGTTCACGTGTGCCAATGAATACAGGTTCTCATCTATGCCTCTTTTTCTTTTCATCAGAGTGTCATCAACATCCAATGTACGGACAGTCTGGAGAAATAGCCTATTTTGGCACACGTGTGCCAAAATATTCTCGCATCTATTTGTATATCAATAGATTTGTAAATTCTGAAATTTTGAAATGGAAAATACTGAAAATACCAATAAAATCACTACCGAGTCCATTAAAAATCTGTCACACGTTTTGTCGCACGTGTGCCAATAAATCGGCTTTCGTGTGCCAAAGTATTTCTGCAACTTATTCATATATTGTAGTTTACAAAATTCTACAAAATCTAATTGGAAAATTCAATATTTTCTGCATCGGGAAATAATCTTAAAATTTCCAATTTAACTTTCAATCTTACCTCAAATTCTCTAACTTTGGGAAGCTGCTGAGGCACCAGGCGCACTTTACCCCTGTTTTCGTACCTGGTGGGGCCTAAAACATGCCCACCAGGCGCACTTTAGGCCTGTTTTCGTACCTGGTGCATTTTAGCAACCAAGTGACAATATTGTAAAGCGCTATTTATTAAGTGCTTAACAAAAGCAACGTTCTTTGAATTTTATGACCAGGCGCACTTTAGGCCTGTTTTCGTACCTGGTGGGGCTTAAAACATGCCCACCAGGCGCACTTTACCCCTGTTTTCGTACCTGGTGGGGCCTAAAACATGCCCACCAGGCGCACTTTTGGCCTGTTTTCGTACCTGGTGGGGCTTAAAACATGCCTACCAGGCGCACTTTGGCCCTGTTTTCGTACCTGGTCAACCTAAAACCTAATAACAAACCCACCGGGGGCATCCGCCTTTAGTTATGCCCTTGGCAATAATTATTTTAGTTATGAACACATTAGTGTCTACTAAAAATTTAAGCTAAGTTGAAAGCCGACGTTTTCACATATT
>ERZ795053.1034-NODE-1034-length-35673-cov-8.602336_pt1 | contig 35673 bp, 37 predicted proteins | sample MGYA00375137_ERZ795053 | MGnify/ENA primary metagenome ERZ795053 (study PRJEB30182, sample SAMN05720284) | activated sludge metagenome | isolation source: Anaerobic digester | place: Hong Kong | collected 2014-12-17 ...
GCGGAGAGGCCGAGGCGCTGGGCCTTCGCCTCGAGGTCTTCCTGCGCCGGGCCGGTCCCGACGATCAGCAGCCGCCACTCGCCGAAGAGGGTCGCCAGCGCGTCGAGGAGGATCCCGATGCCGCGCTCGGGCACGACCCGCCCGATCACGCCGATGGTGGGAAAGGGCGGGGGATCCCGCGGTGCGGGCGGCGGGGGAATCTCGAAGCCGAGCCCGGGAATGATGGCGGTCGGGACGGCGACCTCGGCGCCCGCGAGGACCTCCAGCGCCGGCTTGGAGGCCCCGGCGAGTCCGGAGGCCCCGCCCACTACCCGCCGGGCCTGCCAACGTGCGGTGAGCCCGAGGGGGGTGAGCACCGCGGCTTGCCCGACGAGGACGTAGGGGATCTTCAGGTCCCGCGCGGCGGCCGCCCCGGTCTCGGCGGTCGGCGTCCAGGGGTCACCGACGATGTGGATCAGCTCAGGGCGGAGGTCACGCACCAGCGTGCGCAGCGCCTTGCGGCTCCACCGGAGGTGGATCGGGTCTCCGGGTACCCCGCGGGCGGTGACCCGCTCGTAGCGTGCCAGCCCGACCGTCTCCGACTCGCCGCGGGCGATCGCCACGACCGGCTCGACCCCGGCCGCGGCCAGCGACTGGATCACCCCCCGGGGCGGGGGATCGACGGACAGGAGGAGGACTCGCACGCGACAAAGATGGCGGGGCAGCCGTTACTTTCCACCCCATGCGCGTTCTCCAGCTCGCGAAGTACTACTGGCCCCGCTCCGGCGGGATGGAGCGTGTGGTCGAGGGGCTCGCCGAGGGCCTCGCGGAGCGTGGCCATGAAACCGAGGTCGTGGCCGTCACGAGCTTCGGGGATCCGCGCCCCGGACAGAAGCGCCGCGCCTCGGTCTGGCGGGCCTGGTCGTTCGCTCCCGTCGGGTCGCAGGAACTTGCGCCGGCCTATATCGCCGCGGCCTGGCGCCGCGCCGACGTGATCCATCTGCATCACCCGCACTCCCTCGCCGACGTGGCCTACGCGCTGCGCCCCTCGCTGGCACCGCTCGTCGTGACCCAGCACGCCGACTATCCGAGCATCAAGTACAAGCTGCCGGGATGGTATGCCCTCAAGAAGGCCGAGGCGATCGTCGTGCCGAGTCGGGCGCACATCGCCCTGTCGCAGGAGCTGAAGGGGTTCGAGGAGAAGGTCGAGGTGATCCCCTTCGGCATCGATGAGCGCCGATGGGAGGTCGTGCCGCCGCCGCCGCCGGGCAACCCGCCCCGCGCCCTGTTCATCGGTCGCCTGGTGCCGTTCAAGGGCGTCGACTTCCTGCTGCGGGCCGTCGAGCTGGTGCCGGAACTGCGACTCGACATCGTCGGGGCCGGGCCGGAGCAGAATCGTCTCCGCACCCTCGCCACCGCCCTCGCCATCTCCGATCGGGTGAAGTTCTGGGGCGAGTATCCCGACGAGGACCTCCCCCGCCGGATGGCGGACGCGGATTTCCTGGTCCTCCCGTCGGTGACCGTGGAGGAGATGTTCGGGATCGTCCTCCTCGAGGCGATGGCCGCCGGACGTCCGGTGATCACCACGGCGGTGCCCTCCGGTGTCCGCGAGGTGAACACCCACATGGAAACCGGGCTGGAGGTGCCGATCCGCGACCCGGTCGCGCTCGCCGGTGCCATGCGGTTGCTCGCCGAAGATCCCGCGCTCCGCGAGCGGCTCGGCAGCAACGGACGGCGGCGGGTGAAGGAGCGGTTCACCATCGACCGGATGACCGAAGCGCACATCGACCTCTACGAACGGGTGCGCGGCCCGCGCCCCGCTCGCGGCTGACGTCGGGTACCGATTCGGTCTCGCTGTGGTGGGGTATGGGGGTATGGTTCACCACGACTGTGGAAAACAATTCACTTTAATGTTGACATCTAATGTGTTGTGGTAGAAGGTCTTGGGCCTCGTAGCTCAGGTGGTTAGAGCACCGGACTCATAATCCGAGGGTCGAGGGTTCGAATCCCTCCGGGGCCACTGGGTTGTCAGCCGATCCGAAGAATGGTATGATGCTTTCCCGCTCGAGCGGGCGATTAGCTCAGCTGGTTAGAGCGCGCGCCTCACATGCGCGAGGTCGGGGGTTCAAGTCCCTCATCGCCCATCGCCCGGAACCATCCCGCTGGATGGGGAAGGACGCCGAGTCAGTCAGTGAGTTGGAGCCTCCCGGGCTGGCTCGGAAAGGAAAACGGCGCGGCTGTGATCCCTGGATCGCAGCCGCGTCGTTCTGTTGATACCCCGCACAATCCCTTGTCGATCAACAGTTTGCGTGGAATGTGGAAAACACGTTCCGGGCGGGATGTTGAAAACTACTCTCCGGCGATCGCGTCCCACGCATCGAGCAGTTCGTCGTGCGAAACGGTCGCCGTGCCCTGCTTGCCGACCTGCACGCCGGCGGCGAGGTTGGCGAGCCACGCCGCCTCCTCGACCGTCGCGCCGGCGGCGAGGGCCACGCCGGTCCAGGCGGTGACGGTGTCGCCAGCGCCGGAGACGTCGTACACCTCGCGCGCGATGCTCGGCGACTGCCGCACGACATCGCCATCGACGACGAGGAGGAATCCATCGGCGCCAAGGGTGAGGAGGAGATTTTCCACATCGAGTCGCCGCCTGGCCTCGATGAGCATCGCGGCATCGGTTGGCAACCGGGAGCCGAAGGCGCGCTCGATCTCGCGGCGGTTCGGCTTGAAGACCGTGGCCCCGGCGAACCCGAAGAAGTGTCGCTCCTTCGGGTCGGCGATGATCGGTACCCCGCGTGCCCGGGCGGCCTCGATCAGTCCGGCGAGCATCGGCAGGTCGAAGACGCCCTTGTCGTAGTCCTCGAGGAGCAGGACGTCGCACTCGGCGATGGCGCGCTGCGCCGCCTCCATCACCGCGTCGCGGGTGCGGTCGGCGAGGGGGTTATCGACCTCGCGGTCGATCCGGACGACCTGCTGTCCCCTGGCGATGATCCGGGTCTTGGTGGTGGTCGGTCGGCCGCCCACCTCGATCACCCCCGTGGTGCCGGTCTCGTAGCCGCGGAGCAGCTCCCGGAGGGTCGCGCCGGCGTCGTCGTCGCCCACCACCCCGACGAGTTCGACCGTGGCCCCGAGGGAGGCCGCATTCGCGGCGACGTTCGCCGCGCCGCCCGGGCTGTCGCGTTCCTCCTCGACCGTGAGGACCGGGACCGGGGCTTCCGGCGAGATCCGGTCCACGTCGCCGAGGAGGTAGCGGTCGAGCATCAGGTCGCCCACGATCGCCACCCGCACCTCGCCCATGCGCTCGAGGAGATGGGTGATGCGGTCGTACGGGACGGAGTGGAGGGCGTCGGTCATGGTCCCGCAAGCTACCGGAAGAAGGTGACGGCCGCGACTCGGTCCGGGTATCTTGGCCCCGCGATGACAGACTTCATGCTGGTGGATACCCGGGGCGGGCACGACGAGTCGTGGCACCGCGTGCGCGTCGCGGTGGTCGGCCGGGACAGCGATCTGGTGGCGTGGAGTGGCGATCCGGAGGCGCCGGTGTTCTGGCGCTCCGCCGCCAAGCCCTTCCAGCTCTGGCCGCTGGTCGTGGCCGGCGGCGTCTCCGCCTTCGGGCTCGCCGCTCGGCATCTCGCGCTGGCCTGCGCCTCCCACAGCGCCGAACCGGCCCAGCGCGAGGTTGCCCGCGAGTGGCTCGACCGGGTCGGGCTCCGCGAGGAGGATCTGGCCTGTGGCGGTCACCCCTCGCTGTCGCCTGCCGTGGCGGCCGAGATGATCCGGGAGGGGGTCGTGGCGACCCCGATCTGGAGCAACTGCTCGGGAAAGCACGCTGCGCTCGCGGCCCTCGCCAAGCACAGTGAGGTCCCGATCGCGGGCTACGAGACGCTCGACCATCCGGTGCAGCGGCTGGTCCGGGATTCGATCGCCGGCTGGAGCGGGGTCCCGGCCGCGGACCTGCGGTGGGGGGTGGATGGCTGCACCGCCGCCGCCGTCGCGACCTCCCTCACCGGGCTCGCCCGCGCGTGGAGCCGGCTGGGCACCACGGCGGACCCGGCGATGGCCTCGATCCGCGAGGCGATCCTCCGCCATCCGGAGCTGATCGCCGGCGCCGACCGGCTTGACACCATCCTGATGCAGAGCTGGCCGACCCGGGTCATGGTGAAGGTCGGCGCCGAGGGGGTGTATGCTGCGGCACTGCCAACCCTCGGCCTCGGCATCGCCCTCAAGGTGGAGGACGGTGACATGCGGGCGGCGGCGATCGCCCTGGTGGCGGTGCTCGAAGCGCTGGTGGCGCGGTTGGATCCGGCCGGTGAGTGGCCGTTCGACGCGGTGGCGCGCTGGCGCGAGCCCGAGATCCGCAATACCCGCGGCACGGTCGTCGGCCAGACCGTCGCCCGCGGCGCCCTTCACTTCACGTAGGAGCCGACGCGATGCCGGATTCCTCGAGCAACCCCCTCGACCTGCCGACCCGCCGACTGGTGACGCTCGCTGCCGCGATCGCCCAGGGCGAGGAACCCGAAGTCCGCGACAACGTCGCCGAGGCGATCGCCGCGGGGATGCCGGCCGCCTGGGGCGACGAACTCCTCCTGCAGTCGATGCTGATGGTCGGCTGGCCCCGGACGCTGGTCGCGGCGGCGCTGTGGCGGAAGGCGATCGGCCAGCCCGCCACGGCGGCCGAGGACGATCTCCACTACGCCGACCATCCGGACTGGACCGCCCGCGGGGAGGCGACCTGCCGGGTCGTGTACGGCGACAACTACCTCAAGCTCCGGCAAAACGTGCGCGCACTCCATCCGGCCCTCGATGCCTGGATGCTGATCGAGGGGTACGGTCGCACGCTGTCGCGCCCCGGGCTCGACCTGAAGCGCCGCGAGTTCTGTGTCATCGCCCAGACCGCGGTCCTCGACACGCCGCGCCAGCTCCACTCGCACCTGCGGGGCGCGCTGCATGCCGGTGCCACGCTCGAGGAGGTCGATGCCGTCCTCGTCGAGGTGAACCCCTTCGTCGCCTACGACCACTGGAAGGGCGTCAAGGAGTTGTGGGAGCAGGTCCGTGATGGCTGGGAGCCCCTCGCGTGAGCTTCGTCGATCGGGTGGTGGTGGAGGCCTGGGGCGGCCGCGGCGGCGACGGTGCCTCGTCCTTCGCCCGGTTCAAGTTCAAGGCGAAGGGTGGCCCGGACGGCGGCGACGGCGGCCACGGCGGATCGATCTACCTCCGCGGTGACGCCAACCTCTCGACGCTGCTCGACTATCGCTATCGCGCCGCGTGGCGCGCCGACCGCGGCGCCCACGGCAAGGGGGCCAACAAGACCGGCGCCTCGGCCGACGACCTCATCATGCCGGTCCCGCCCGGGACCGAGGCCTTCGACGCCGACACCGGCGAGCTCCTTGGCGAGGTGCTGTCCGAGGGCGATCGGGTGCTGATCGCGAAGGGCGGCCGCGGTGGTCGCGGCAACGCCGGCCGGGCGACGCCGACGCATCGCGCCCCGCGCGAGTGGGATGAAGGGGGCGAGGGGGAGCACCGCCGCGTCGAGCTCGTCCTCAAGCTGATCGCCGACGTCGGGCTCGTCGGCGAGCCGAACGCGGGAAAGAGCACCCTGCTCTCGGTGATCAGTGCCGCCCGCCCCAAGATCGCCGACTATCCGTTCACCACGCTGGAGCCGAACCTCGGCGTCGTCGCCCTCTCCGGCTCGCGCACCATGGTGGTCGCCGACATCCCCGGCATCATCGAGGGCGCGCACGAAGGGAAGGGGCTCGGACTGACCTTCCTGCAGCACGTCGAGCGGACGCGGGTGCTCGCCTACCTCGTCCCGCTCGATGCGGAGGACCCGCAGGCGGTCTTCGACGGGTTGCGCCACGAGGTCGCCTCGCACTCGGCGCGGTTGGCCGAGAAGCCGCACGTGGTCGTGCTCAGCAAGGCCGACCTTCACCCGACGGCCGACCCGCTGCCCCGGCTGGATGCGCCGTCGGCGGTGGCCACCGTGGCGATCTCCTCCGCGGCCCGGACCGGGCTCGACGAATTGAAGGACGTGCTGTGGGCGATCGTGCACGCGGCACGCGAAGCCGAGGCGGAGGGCGCCGAGGAAGATCCCACGACCGGAGGAGTGGCGGACGATGGATCGTGGGATCTCGACTGGGGGGAGACCGACCCGGGGCACGACTGACCCTGCAGACCGGCAGGCGTGGCTGGCCCTCGCGCTGGTCCCCGGCCTCGGCTCCCGCCGCCTCGCGGCGCTGATCGCCCAGTTCGGGAGCGCGACCGCGGCGCTGCAGGCACATCCCCGGGCCATCGCCGCGACTCCGCTCCTCTCGAACCGGCTGGCGCGCGCCATTGCCAGCGCCGGGCGCGAGCCCGCCGAACTCCTCCTGCGACGCGCGGCCGGCGAAGGCCAGACGGTCCTCACCCCGGCCGACCCAGAGTATCCGCCGCGCCTCCGCACGATCCCCGATCCGCCCCCGCTGCTCTTCGCACGCGGCAAGATCGAACTCCTGGCCCGACCCGCCGTCGCGATCATCGGCAGCCGCTCGCATACCCGATACGGTGCCGACATCGCATCCCGCCTCGCGGGCGAGGCAGTCCGGGCCGACATCGTCGTGGTCAGCGGGATGGCACGCGGGCTCGACACCGTGGCGCAGCGGGCGGCACTGGAGGCGGGTGGCGGCACGATCGGCGTGCTGGGGACCGGCGCCGACGTGATCTACCCGACGAGCAATCGCGACCTGTACGAACGGGTCACGACCGACGGCCTCCTCCTCACCGAGCACCCACCTGGGCAGCAACCAACCCCCGGCGCCTTCCCGCGGCGGAATCGGATCATCAGTGGCCTCGTCTCCGCGGTGGTCGTCGTCGAGGCGGCCCTGAAGTCGGGGACGCTGATCACCGTGGAGTGCGCCCTCGAGCAGGGGCGCGACGTCCTCGCCGTGCCCGGTCCGATCACCTCCCCGACGTCGGAGGGGACCAATCGCCTCCTCCGCGACGGCGCCGTCCCGATCCTCTCGCCTGCCGAGCTGCCGACCCTGTTGGGGGTGGCCGCTCCTCCGGTCGGGACCACTGCGGGTATCCCGTGCACGCTCGCCCCGGAGGAGGCGCGGGTGCTCGATCTTCTCGGCGCCGAGCCGCGTCACACCGATGAACTCGCCCTCCTCTCCGGGCTGCCGATCGGCACCATCCTCGGCGTCCTCCTCGGGCTGGAACTGGCGGGGCTCGCCGACCAGTTGCCGGGTGGCCTGTTCCGCAGAGCCGCGACCTGAGCGGACCGGGCGATATTCCCCCGGGTGCACCTCTATGTCCACGTCCCGTTCTGCGCCCGGCGCTGCTCGTATTGCGACTTCGCGATTGCCGTCCGGCGCGAGGTCCCGAGCGGCCGGTTCGTCGAGGCGGCGCTCACGGAGTGGACGCAGCGACGCCGCGAGTCGCCGGTGTCGGAGTGGACCACCCTCCACACCCTCTATCTCGGCGGCGGGACCCCCTCACGCCTCGCGCCCGACGCGCTCGGAGAACTGCTCGACCGCCTGAGCGCCGACCTGCCCCTCGCCGCCGGAGCGGAAGTCACCCTCGAGGCGAATCCCGACGACGTGAGCGAGGCGGCCGTGGACGCGTGGCGACGCGCCGGTGTCAATCGCGTCTCCCTCGGCGTGCAGAGTCACGACCCGGCGGTGCTCGCGTGGATGCATCGCACCCATTCCGTCGACCAGGTGCCCGCGGCGATCGCGATGCTGCGCGATGGCGGGATCGACAACCTGTCGCTCGACCTGATCTTCGCACTCCCCGCCGAGCTCGAGCGCGACTGGACCGCCGACCTCGAACGGACGCTCGCGCTCGCCCCCGATCACATCTCGCTTTACGGGTTGACGATCGAGCCCGCTTCTCCCCTCGGTCGGTGGCTCGCTCGGGGTGAGGTGGTGCCATCAAGTGATGACCGCTACGCTGCGGAATACCTGGAGGCGCATCGGCAGCTCGTGGCGGCGGGCTTCGAGCACTACGAGGTCTCCAACGCCGCGAGACCCGGTCGTCGAGCCAGCCACAACAGCGCGTACTGGACCGGCGCCGAGTTCCTGGGGATCGGACCCGGGGCGCACTCCTTCCTCGGCGGTGCCCGATCCTGGAACCTCCGGGAGTGGGCGGCATGGGAGCGGGCGCTGGCCGAGGGAGGCGATCCTCGCGAGTCCGCCGAGCCGCTCTCGGCGGCCCAGCGTCGGCTGGAGTCCATCTACCTCGGCCTCCGGACAACCGGCGGCCTGCCGGGCGCCGAGCTGCCCGAATCGACCGTCGCGACCTGGCTCGAGGCGGGGTGGGCGGAGCGGATCGGCGACCGGATCCGGCTGACTGTCGAGGGGTGGCTCCGGCTCGACGCGCTGGTGGCCGGGGTCGAGGGGTCCTAACTTTCTCGCATGGCAGAACTTGAGTCGCTGAACGACCGCGAGCGCCAGGTGCTCGAGGCCGTGATCGAGACGTACATCGCGACCGCGGAGCCGGCCGGCAGCCAGACCGTGGCCCGCCGGTCGGGGCTGGGGATTTCGCCCGCCTCGATCCGCTCGACGATGAGCGAACTCGAGGCGAAGGGGCTCCTCTACCATCCCCACACCTCCGCGGGCCGGATCCCCACCGATCGGGCCTACCGGCTGTACGTCGATGCGATCATGCGGCGGCGGCCCCCGGAGGAGCACCACGTCGAGACGCTCGAGATCGAGCTGGGCTCGAGTGCCAGCGCGAGCGAGGAACTGCTCCGCCGTGCGGCCCAGGTGCTCGGGATCCTCACCCAGGAGCTGGGTGTCGCGGTCGCACCGGCGCTGGAGGAGATCGTCCTCGAACGGTTCGACCTCGTGCCGGTCACGAGCGATCGGCTGCTGCTGGTCTTCAACCTCCGCAGCGGCACGGTCCGGACGATCTACGTGCGGGTGCCGGTGATCGTCGACCCTGCCGACGTCGAGTCGGTGCAGCGCCTGCTGAACGAGCGACTGGCGGGCCTCACGCTGCGCGAGGTGCGGGCGACGCTGGCGGAGCGACTGCGTGATGTCGGGGGCGGGCGCTCCCGCGAGCTGCTCGACATCATCATCGCCGAGGGCGACGGCCTGTTCGACATCCAGGAGCGTGGCGAGCCGGTGATGCTCGGCAGCGCGAGTGTCCTGGTCGACCAGCCCGAATTCGCGAGCAGCGAACAGATGCGGACCCTGCTCACGCTGACCGAGCGTCGCGACGCGCTGCGCGAGGCACTCGCCGAACGCCGTCGCGAGGGCCTCGTCGTCACGATCGGCGGCGAGCACGGCGACCCCGGATTGACCGGGTTCACCCTCGTCACCTCGACCTACCGCCGCGGCGGGGCGACCGGCGTCATCGGCGTGCTCGGCCCGACCCGGATGCCGTACGACAAGATCATCGGCCTGGTGGAACACACCGGGCGACTCGTGGAGGGGTTGCTGCAGTGAGCGATTACTACCAGACACTCGGGGTGTTCCGTGACGCGACCGAGGCCGACATCAAGAAGGCCTACCGGAAGCTCGCGATGGAGTACCATCCCGATCGCAACACCTCCCCGGAGGCCGAGGCGAAGTTCAAGGAGATCAGCGAGGCGTACCAGGTCCTCGCCGATCCCGACAAGCGCGCGCACTACGACCGGTTCGGCTCGGCGCCGTCTGGGGGTGGCGGATTCGGCGGTGGATTCGAGCACATCGACCTCTCCGAGGCGCTCAACATCTTCATGCGCGACTTCGGCGGCATGGGGGGCTTCGAGGGAATCTTCGGGGGCCGCGGCGCGTCGGCGGCCGACGTACGGCGCGGGCAGGACGTGCGCGTGACGGTGCGGCTCTCGCTGCAGGAGGTGGCGACCGGCGCCACGCGCAACATCAAGCTCAAGGCCCTCTCGGCCTGCGAGGCGTGCGCGGGCACCGGTGCGGGGAAGGGGACGCGCCCCGTGACCTGCGGCACCTGTGGCGGCTCCGGCGAGGTGCGTCGCGCGGCGCGCTCGATGTTCGGGCAGTTCGTGCAGGTCGGACCGTGTCCGACCTGTCGTGGCGAGGGAACCACCGTGCGCACGCCGTGCGACGTCTGCCGCGGCGAGGGGCGCGTCAAGAGCGAGCGCACCGTCGCGGTCGAGATCCCGGCGGGCGTCGCCACCAACAACTACCTCACGCTGCGCGGGCAGGGCGCCGCGGGCGTCCGCGGCGGGGCCCCGGGCGACCTGCAGGTGATCATCGAGGTCAAGCCCGATGAGCGATTCACCCGCGACGGCGATGACCTCTGGCACGACCTGCCGATCGCCTTTTCGCAGGCGGCGCTCGGCACCGAGGTGATGGTGCCGAGTCCGTGGGGCGAGGAACGGCTGGAGGTGCCGGCGGGCACCCAATCCGGTGCCGTCCTGTCGCTCAAGCAGAAGGGGCTGCCGCGCCTCGGCGGGTCGAGCATCGGCGCGCTGCATGTCCGCGTCCATGTCTGGACCCCGCGTCACCTGAACGACGACCAGCGGCGCCTCTTCACCGAGCTCGCCGAGCACGAGGCGGACGGGCCGGACCGCGAGGGCGGCTTCTGGTCGAAGCTCAAGGAAGCCCTCGGCGCATGACCGCCCGGTGGTGGCACCTCGCCATCGCGTGTCGCGTGGAGGATGCCGACGCCGTCGCCGCCGCGATCATCGCCACCACCGGCTTCGCCGTCGAGGAGCCCCACCCCGGCAGCATCTCGGCGGTGGCCGCCACCGACGTCGATGCGCGTCGGCTGGCCGCCGAGATGGCTGCCGCCTTTCCGGGGCTCGAGGCGAGCGTCACCGAGCTGGAGCCGGTCGACTGGACCGTCCGCTGGCGCGATGGCATCGTGACCCGCCAGTTCGGGCGCCTGGTCATCACCCCGTCGTGGCTCCCGATCGACGCCCCGGAGGGTGCGGCGGTGGTCGTGCTCGACCCGGAGTCGGCCTTCGGCAGCGGCGAGCACGGCAGCACCCGTGCAGCGCTCGCCCTGCTCGAGCGCCACCTGCAGCCGGGCGACCGGGTGCTCGACTTCGGCAGCGGCAGTGGCATCCTGGCGATCGCCGCCGTGCGCCTGGGTGCCAGCATGGCGATCGGGATCGAGGTCGATGACGAGGCGATCCCGATTGCCGAGGCGAACGCCGCGCGCAACGACGTCACCGATCGGGTGCGATTCCTCCTGGGCGATGCCGAGGCACTCGGTGCCCTCGCAGGCCCAGCGCGGATCGTCTGCTCGAACATCCTGCGCACCGTCAATGCCCTCCTCCTCCCGGCGATCCGCGACGCGCTCGCGCCGGACGGACTCGCGATCTTCGCCGGGATGGAGGATGCGGAGGCGGAACTCTTCCGTCCGGTGCTCGCCGAGGCCGGCTGGCAGGTCGTGGACGAGGTGCACGACGCCGGCTGGTGGGGTGTGGTCGCCCGGCGGCCAGCGTGATCCGCGTCCTCGTCCCGCCCGGTTCCCTCGCGGTGGGTCGCGAGGTCGAGCTCGACGAGAGCGAGGGGCGTCACCTCGACGTTCGGCGCTTGCGCGATGGCGATGGCGCCGAGGCGCTCGATGGACGCGGCGGGGTCGGCACCGGGATCCTCACCCGCCGCGGCAAGGGCTGGCAGTTCGCCACCCAGATCGCCTTCCTCGAGCCGGAACCGAGCCCGACCATCATCGCCGTCGGGGCGGGCGACCGCGATCGGTTCCTCTGGCTCGCCGAGAAGGCCACCGAGCTCGGTGCCACCCGGGTGATCCCGCTGGAGACGATGACGGTGCGCGGGGTCGAGAGCCGGGTCCGCGACGGCACCGTCGACAAGGCGCGCCGGCGCGCCCGCGAGGCGTGCAAGCAGTCGGGCAACGCTTGGATCCCGCTCGTGGACGATGTCCGCTCCGTGGAGGGATTCGCCGCGAGCTTTCCGGGGGTGCGCTGGTTCCTCGCCGACAAGTCCGGCGGCGCGTGCGGCCCGATCGGCGTGCAGGAGCCGGTCGGCTGGTTGATCGGGCCGGAGTCCGGGTTCGGCTTGCACGACATCGAGGTGATCGACAACGTCCTCAAGCCGGATCGCGTCGCGCTCGCGCGCCACATGCTGCGCTTCGAGACCGCGGCACTTGCCGCGCTCGCCATCACCGAGCAGCAGCGGCTGATCGCCCTCAAGCGGAGGACCGGATGAGCGAATGCATCTTCTGCCGGATCGTCAGCGGGGAGATCCCCGCGACCGAGGTCGGCCGCACCGAGGACGCGGTCGCGTTCCGTGACCTGAACCCGCAGGCGCCGGTCCACGTGCTGATCATCCCGACCCGGCACGCGGCGACGGCCGCCGATCTCCTCGCCCAGGACGGCGGGGCAGCCCGGCTCGCGGCCGTCTTCGAGCTCGCCACCCGGGTGGCCGACGAGCTCGGCCTGGCCGATCGGGGCTACCGCCTCGTCGCCAACACCGGCGCCGAGGGAGGGCAGACCGTCCACCACCTGCATGTCCACCTGCTCGGTGGGCGTCAGCTGACCTGGCCGCCGGGATGAAACCTCCCGCGTGAACCCGACGTTCCTGAATGTGACATCCCGTCCCCGGCGAGTGGATCCCTGAGCGGAGGAGGCGACAATGGACCGGCAGTCGATGGCGCTCCTGATCCCGATCCTGGCGCTCTCGATCCCCGTGGTGGCGGTGGTGATGAACGGGATCCACAAGATGATGAAGCTCCGGATCGAGGAGGCCCGGGTCCGCAGTGGCCTCGTCGATGGGGTCGAGGTCGGAGAGGTCGAGGCCCTGCGGGCCGACCTGGCCGACACCCGCCTCGAGCTCGACCAGATGCACGAGCGGTTGGAGTTCACCGAGCGGCTCCTGGTGGAGCTCCGCGACCGGCAGGGACTGCCGTCGGGGCAGGCCCCCGAGGCCTGACCCGGGGGAATCCGGCACCCTCCGTCCTACCATCCCGAGGTCCGCGGCCCTATCTTTCCGGGTCTGTGTACCAACCGCCCCCTGACCGGGGCTCGAGAGGGGTGATTCAGGACATGTCGGAAGTCGTCATCCACGATGATGAGAGCTTCGAGCGGGCCCTCAAGCGCTTCAAGAAGAAGTGCGAGAAGGCGGGCATCCTCTCCGATCTTCGCAAGCATCGGCACTACGAGAAGCCGAGCGAGAAGAAGAAGCGGAAGATGAACGCGGCCCAGCGGAAGAACCGCCGCGGGCGTTCGCCCCGTGCCTGATCTCCTCGACCGTCTGCGTGGCGACCAGGTCGCCGCGCGGAAGGCCGCTGACAAGGACCGGACCCTGTTGCTGGGGACGGTCCTTGCTGCATTGAAGAACCGCGAGCTCGAGGGCGCCGCGCCGCTCACCGACGCCGAGGTCGTGGATGTCCTCCGCAAGCAGATCAAGCAGCGGCGCGATTCGGTCGAGCAGTACACGGCCGCCGGCCGCGACGACCTCGCCGGCCGCGAGCAGGCCGAACTCGAGGCGCTCGCGGCGTACCTCCCGCCCGAGGCCGACCCCGCCGAGATCCGTGCGGCGGCCGATGCCGCGGTGGCCGGCGGGGCGACCGACCTCGGCCGCCTGATGGGCGTCCTGATGGCGCAGTTCAAGGGGAAGGCCGACGGCAGCGTCGTCAACCGGATCGCCCGCGAGGCGCTCGCGTCGCAATGACGCCGGCGGACCGGGCGGCGGCCCTTGCCGCCCTGGAGCTCGGTGCCGTCCTGGACGTCGTGGCCGGCCACGCCGCGGGGGCCCACGCCGCGAGTCTCCTCCGCGCGCTCACCCCAACCACCGATCACGACTGGATCACCGAGGAGCTGGCGCTGGTCGGGGAGCTGCTCGCCCTGCGGCGGCGCGGCGACACGGTGGAGGTCCCCGCCGTGCCGGACCTGCGCGGTGCCCTGGCCCGGCTTCGGGTCGATGGCGGCGTGCTCGAGCTGTCGCAGCTCGTCGAGGTGCAGCGGGTCCTCGCTGGCGGACGGATCATCGTCGCGGAACTGGGTCGGGTCGCGGAGCGGGCGCCGCGACTCGCGGCGCTGCGGGTGTCCGTCCCGGACCGCGCGATCGAACGACGACTCGAGCGCTCGGTCGGCGACGACGGCGAGTTGCTCGACACGGCGAGTCCGGCCCTCGCTGCGGCGCGACGCGAGGTCCACGCCGCGCGCGAGCGTCTCATCAAGCGGCTGGAGGCGATCGCCCGCGACCTCGGTGGCGATGGCGGCGTGACGCTGCGCGAGGGTCGCTACGTCATTCCCGTCCGTCGCGACGCCAGGCAGCGGCCCGACGGGATCATCCACGACGAGTCCGGGTCGGCCGGCACGCTGTTCATCGCGCCGAGTGCCGCGATCGCGCTGGGGAATGCGCTCCGGAGCGCGGTGGCCGCCGAGGAGCGCGAGGTGCTCGCCGTCCTGCGGGAGCTGAGCGAGCTGCTGCGCCCCGAGCGACAGGTGCTGGCCGACCTGTTCGCCCTCGCGGTCCGCGTCGATACGCTCGCGGCACGCGCGGCGTGGGCGTTCGCCTGCAAGGCGGAAGTCCCGCGGATCGAGGCGGCAGGCGGCGCGCTCGCGATTCGCACCGGACGGCATCCGCTGCTGCTCGCCCGCGGGCTCGAGGTCGTCCCGTTCGACCTCGTGCTGGAGCGTCACGAGCGGACGCTGCTGATCACCGGTCCCAACACCGGCGGCAAGACGGTGCTGCTCAAGGCGACCGGCCTGCTGATCCTTCTGGCGCAGTGTGGCGTGGTGCCGCCGGTCGGCCCGGACACGGTGCTGCCGCTGGTCGATGCGGTCTTCGTCGACATCGGCGATCACCAGTCGCTGCAGTCCGATCTCTCGACCTTCTCGGCGCACGTCGCCGAGCTGCGACGGATCCTCGAGCACGCCTCGGGCAGCAGCCTGGTGATCCTCGACGAGGTGGGCAGCGGCACCGATCCGGCCGAGGGCGGTGCGCTCGCGATGGCGATCCTCGAGGAGCTGTCGACGCGCGGCGTGCTGACGCTGGCCACCACGCACCTCGGGGCGTTGAAGGAGCTGGCGACACGCGTCCCCGGGGTCGTCAATGGATCGCTCACCTTCGACGCCGCGACGCTCTCGCCGACCTACCGGTTCACCAAGGGTGTCCCGGGCCGCAGCTACGGCCTCGCCATCGCCCGGCGGCTCGGCGTGCAGCACGACGTGCTCGCGCGCGCCGAGGCGCTGGTGCCCGATGCGGAACGCGATCTCGACCGGCTGCTGGCCGAGGCCGAGGCCCGGAGCCAGCACCTGCAGCAGCGCGAGGAGGAACTGGCCACGCGGCTGAGCGAGGCCGAGCGACTCGAGGCGGTGGCGGCGCGTACCCGGGCTGCGGTCGAGGCACGCGAAGCCGCCTTCCGGGAGGAGGAACGCACCGCCTCGCGCGATCGCGCCCGCCAGGCCAAGGCCTACCTCCTCGAGGCCCGCAAGCAGGTCGAGGCCGCACTCGCCCTCGCCAAGGGAGCCGTCGACGAGGCGGCGGCGAAGGAGGCGCGCCGGCTGGTGGAGGAGGGGATCCGCGCGGAGGCAGGCGTGCTCGACGAGGAGAGCGTCCCGGCGGCCGGCGACGCCGCGGCGATCGCGGTCGGCGCGCGCGTGCGACTCGGGACCGGGGCCACCGGCGAGGTGGCGGAACTGCGGGGCGATGGGCGGGCCGTCGTGCTCGTGGGGGCGATGCGACTGGTCGTGAAGGCGGCGACCCTGACGCGACTCGCCGATGCCCCACCGAAGCGCGCCGCGACCCCGGCCACAGCCGTCGACGCCCCCACCCGCGAGGCCGCGTGGGAGATCGATCTCCGGGGCATGCGCGCCGACGAGGCGGAGACCGAGGTGCTGGCCGCCCTCGACGGGGCGGTGCTGGCGGAGCAGCCGCACCTGCGCATCATTCATGGCATGGGAACCGGTGTCCTGCGCGACGCGGTTCGCCGCCTCCTCGGCGGCGATCCGCGCGTTGCCTCGTTCGAGTTCGCCCCGCGCGCGCAGGGGGGGACCGGCGTGACCATCGCGGTCCTGCGCTGATGGGCCGGATCCCCGACGAACTGGTCGAGCGGGTGCGCGACACCGCCGATCTCCTCGAGATCGTGCAGGAGTCGGTGCAGCTCAAGCGCACCGGCGCCGACTGGCGCGGGCCGTGCCCGTTCCACGGCGGCACCAATCGCAACTTCTCGGTCGTGCCGCGCAAGAACATGTACTACTGCTTCGTCTGCCATGCGGCCGGTGACGTCTTCACCTGGTATCGCGAGCGGTTCGGCATGGACTACCCGACCGCGGTGCGCGAGGTCGCCCGGCGATACGGGATCACGATTCCGGAGAGCACCGAGCGAATCGGTCCCGACCCGCGCGAGCCGCTCTACCAGGCCTGCGACGCGGCGATGCAGTGGTACGCCACCCGGCTGCGCGAGGCCCCTGATGCCGAGCCGGCGCGTCGGTACCTGCAGGACCGCCAGATCATGCTCGACGCGGCGGGCGAGCTGCGCCTCGGCTGGGCCCCTCGCAGCGGCGAGGACTTCCTCGTCGCGATGCGGAGCCTCGGCATCGCGGACGCCGCGCTGGAGGAGGCCGCGCTGGTCACGCGCCGCGACGATGGCACCCTCGCGCCGCGCTTTCGCAATCGCGTCCTCTTCCCGATCCACGACCTGCGCGGCCGCGCGGTCGGCTTCGGGGGCCGCCTGCTCGGCCCGGGCGAGCCGAAGTACCTCAACTCGCCCGAGACCCCGATCTTCCACAAGGGCGAGCAGCTCTACCACATGGACGTCGCCCGGCTCGCGATCCGGAAGGCCGAGGTCGCGCTGGTGGTCGAGGGCTACTTCGACGTCATCCGCCTGAGTCTCGCGGGGATCGACCACGTCGTGGCGCCGCTGGGGACCGCGCTCACCGAGGCGCAGGCGAAGCTGCTGCGTCGCTACGGCGCCGAGGTGGTCCTCATCTACGATTCCGATGCCGCGGGGCTGAAGGCCTCGTTCCGCGCGGCCGACACCCTGCTGGCCGAGGGGGCACGGGTCCGGGTGGTGACGATGCCCGATGGCGAGGATCCCGACACCCTGGTGCAGCGCGGCGGGGCGGCCGCCCTGCAGGCGCTGATCGACGACGCCGTCGACGTGCTGGATCGCAAGATCCAGCTGCTGGAACAGCGCGGCTGGTTCGCCGACATGCACCGGCGCCGCGAGGCACTCGATCGGCTGTTGCCGACCCTTCGCGCGGCGACCGATCCGGTCCTCCGGGAGATGTACACCACCCGGGTGGCCGAGCAGATGGGGATCCCCCGGGAGGCGGTCGCGACCGAGGTGGCGAACGTCCGGCCGCGCGCCGCGCCGGTGGCAAGCGAGGCGATGCGGCGCACCGAGGCCTTCGGCGGCGGTGGGCACGCTGTTCCGACGCCGGAGCGCGACGCCCGGCACCCCGGCGCGGAGATCGAACGCAAGCTGCTGCGGCTCCTGGTGCACCATCCGGACTGGCTGGCGCGGGCGCGGGAGGAACTCCCGGCGGAGCGCTTCGCGGTGCCGTCGTTCCGGCGGATCTTCGAGGCGCTGGCGGCACTCGACCCCGACCGGCCGGTGGGCGATGCCGCGCTGGCGCTCGATGAACGGGCCCTCGCGGCCTGGGAGCGGCTCGCGACCGATCCGGCCCCGCCGGACGCCGACTTCGGGGTCGACCATGAGTACGTCGGGGCGCTGGAGGCCCTGGAGGAACGCGACCTGTTCGAGAGCATCGCCACCGAGCCGGACACCCGGGAGCGGATCCGCCGCCGGCAGGCGCTCAGCCGGGAGGGCCGCGAGCGCTACAACTACTATCTTAAGGCACGGAAGCGGGCCGACGGCCCGACCGCCCATCCCTACGAGGAGTGAGACCCGATGCATCCTGACCTTCCCAAGCTGCTGGACGTCCAGGGGAAGGACCGTCACCTGAGCGAGGTGTCGGCCCGACGCGACGAACTGGCTGCGGAGCGCGCGGCGCTCGATGCCGCGCTGGAGACCGCACGCCAGCAGATCGCGCAGGCCGAGCGGGCGGCGACCGATGCCGCCGCCCGCCGCGATGCGCGGGAGGCGAAGCTCGAGGCCCAGCGCGGCCTGCAGGAGAAGCGGCGGGCGCGGCTGGAGCAGGAGCGCAACCCGCGCGTCGCCGCGCAGCTCATGGCCGACGTCGAGATGGCACGCAGCATCCTGGCGCAGGAGGAGAGCGACTGGATGCGGGTCGCCGAGGAGGCCACCCAGCGCGAGCAGGCCGTCGCCCTCGCGACCGAACGCCTCGAGGCGCTCACGGCCGAGCAGGCGGAGGCCCGCGAGTCGCTGGTCGGGCGCGAGGCCGAGGCCGAGGCGGCGTGGTCGGCCGCGAAGGCGGCGCGGGATGAGGCCGCCGCCGGGCTCCCGAAGCCACTGCGCACCCGCTACGACCGCCTCCACGGGTCACGGCACTCGGAGGTCCTCGTCCCGGCGGTGAACGCCACGTGCACCGCGTGCTACACCTCGATCCCCAGTTCCCGCATCGGCCAGCTCCAGGCGGACTCGATCCTCCTCGAGGGATGCGAGATGTGCGGCGCGATCCTCTACCTGGAGGAGGTGCCGGCCTGACACCGGGCCGTGCCCTCGCCGCGGCGCCACCCCACGTGCGGTGGCGCCTCGCGGCTGCCCCGGACGCGCGCGCCGTCGCGGCGCTCGCCGCCGCGCTCAACTTGCCGCTCCCGCTCGCGGCACTGCTGGTCCAGCGCGGCCACGCGTCCCCCGAGGACGCCCGCGCCTTCCTCCGACCCGACCTCGCCACCCTGTCCGATCCGCTCGCGCTGGCCGGCATGGCTGCCGCGGTCGAGATCATCTCGGACGCCGTCCGGCGTGGCGAGCGGATCCTGGTCCACGGCGACTATGACGTCGATGGGCAGTGTGCCAGCGCGATCCTGATCCGTGGCCTCCGCGCCGCCGGGGCGGATGTCCACGGCTTCATCCCCGACCGGCTCGCCGACGGCTACGACTTCGGTCCCGCCGGGGTGCGCGAGGCGCAGCGACTCGGTGCGACCCTGATCATCACCTGCGACTGCGGCATCACCGCGGTGGACGCCGTCGCCGCGGCGAAGGCGGCGGGGCTCCGCGTCGTGGTGAGCGACCATCACCTCCCCGGCCCACAGCTCCCCGCGGCCGATGCGGTGATCGATCCGCAGCGTCCCGACGACACCTCCGGCATGCAGATGCTCTGCGGCTCCGGCGTCGCGTGGAAGCTGGTGCAGGCGCTCGTCGCCCCGCTGGGCCTCCCGGTCAACCTGCCGTTCCACCTGCTCGACTACGTGGCGCTGGCGACGATCGCCGATGTGGTACCGCTTGTCGGCGAGAATCGCGTCCTCGTCCGCCACGGACTCCGCCTCCTCGCCGAGTCGCGCTGGGAGGGGTTGCGGGCGCTGGTGGCGAGCGCGCGCCTCGCCTCGGGGGACCTGCGCGCGGGGCAGGTCGGCTTCGTCATCGCCCCGCGGCTCAACGCGGTCGGACGGATCGCCGACGCGAAGGAAGGACTCCGGCTGCTGCTCAGCGATGATCCGCGCGAGGCGAGCGCGCTCGCCGAGCGACTGGAGGTCCTGAACACGCAGCGGCAGGCGCTCGACCAGGCGATCCTCGAGCATGCGCTCGCCGAGGTCGAGCGACACTACCGCGACCCATCGGCCCATCGCGCGATCGTGCTCGCGGGCGATGACTGGCATCCCGGGGTCGTCGGCATCGTCGCGTCGCGCATAGTGGAGCGCTACGGCCGACCGGCGTTCCTGATCGGCCTCGAGGGCGAGCTGGGGAAGGGAAGCGGTCGCAGCATCGACCGATTCGACCTGCACGCGGCGCTGCACGAGTGCGGCGACCTGCTCGAGCGCTTCGGGGGGCATCGGATGGCGGCCGGCCTCACGATCCGGCGCGACCGGGTCGCGGCCTTCCGGGAGCGGTTCGCGGCGGTCGCCGCCGAGCGACTCGCGGTCGACGAGATCGGGCCGGAGCAGCGGGTCGACCTCGAGATCGACCCGGCCACGCTCGACGATGCGCTCGAGCGGCTCGGTCGTCATCTCGAGCCGTGCGGGATGGGGAACCCGGCGCCGGTCTTCGGCGTCCGCGCCGCCCGACTCGATGGACGGCACACGGTCGGGGCGAATCACCTCAAGGCGCAACTCGCGGCTGGTGCCGGGGCGCTCGACCTCATCGCCTTCGGCTGGGCCGATCGGGTCGATGGCTTCGCCGACGGACCGGTGGACGTCGCGTTCCGGCTGGAGCGCAACGAATGGCAGGGGCGCTCCTCGCTGCAGGCGCGCGCCCTGGCGATCTCGCCGTCGTGACGCGGATCGTGAGCGGGACCTGGGGCGGGCGCCGGCTCCAGGTGCCGAAGGATCCGCGAGTGCGACCGACGGCGGAGCGGGTCCGCGAGGCCTGGCTCTCGATCCTCGGACCGGAACTCCCCGGGGCCCGGGTGCTCGACCTCTTTGCGGGGAGCGGCGGCCTCGGGCTCGAGGCCCTCTCGCGCGGCGCCGCGCATGCGACCTTCGTCGAGCGCGGCGCGCCGTCGCTCGATGCGCTGCGCGCCAACATTGCGGCCCTCGACGCCGGGGCCGTGACCACCGTGATCCGGGGGGATGCGATGCGCGTCGTGGAGGCGCTCGAGCCCGGCGCGCACGACGTGGTGCTCGCGGACCCACCGTTCACCATCGACTACGCGCCGCGCCTCGCGGCGGCCTGGCACGCGGCGCCGTTCGCCGCCGTCTGCGCGATCGAGCACGACCCGCGGGTCGAGGTCGTCGGCGGCGAGACGCGGCGCTGGGGCGACATCGCCGTCACCTTCCTCCGGAGGCCCTGATGCGCACCGCACTCTACCCCGGCTCGTTCGACCCGCCGACGCGCGGCCATGAGGATCTCGCGCGACGCGCACTCGCGATGTGCGACCGCCTGATCGTCGCGGTGGCGATCAACCCGAACAAGGAACCGCTCTTCTCGGTCGAGGAGCGCCTGCGCCTGCTGCAGGCGTCGCTCGGCGATGATCCGCGGATCACCTTCGCCTCCTTCGCCGGGCTGCTCGCCGACTTCGCGCGCGAGCGGGAGGCGCGACTGGTCGTGCGCGGACTTCGCGCGGTCAGCGATTTCGAGTACGAGTTCCAGATGGCGCTGATGAACCGGCGCCTGAACCCCGACCTGGAGACGGTCTTCCTCGTCCCGGCCGTGGACCTGACCTACCTGTCGTCGTCCCTGGTCCGCGAGGCGGCGCGGTTCGGCGGGAACCTCGACGGGCTGGTGCATCCCGAGGTCGCGGCGGCACTCGCCGCCCGGTTCGGTCGGTGACCTTTCGCGAGGCCCTCCGTGCCCGGGCCGCCGGGGCACGCGCGCGGCTGGTCTTCCCGGAGGGCGACGATCCGCGCGTGCGCGAAGCGGCGGCGGAGCTGGAACGGCTGGAGATCGCGGTGCCGCGCCTGCTCGACCCCACGGCGATGCCCGGCCTCGACGATCCGGTCGTGCGCGCGGTCGGTGAACGACTCCGGACCAGGCGACCGCAGGCGGTGCGCGACGGGCTCCACGCCCTCGAGCTCGCCGTCGATCCGCTCCGCTTCGGGGCGGGACTGGTCGCGATCGGCGCGGCCGATGGGTGCATCGCGGGCGCCGTCGCCGCCACCAGCGAGGTCCTGCGCGCCGCCCTCTGGCTGATCGGGGCCCGCGATGGCATCCCGACCATCACCGCCGCGATGTACCACGGCCTCCCGGACGGACGGGTGCTCACCTATACCGACGTCGCCGTGGTGCCGGCCCCGACGGTCGAGCAGCTCGTGGCGGCCGCGGAGGCCGCCGCCGACGATCGCCGCGCGCTGGTGGGTGACGACCCCGTCGTCGCGTTCCTCTCGTTCAGCACCCGCGGCAGTGCCACCGGGCCCGAGGTGGAGCGGGTGCGGGCCGCCGCCGAGGCGTTCGCGGCCCGCCGCCCCGATGTGGTGTCCGACGGCGAGCTCCAGCTCGATGCGGCGCTGGTGCCCGAGGTCGCCCGCCGCAAGTGCCCGGACTCCCCGGTGGCCGGGCGCGCCACCGTGCTGGTCTTTCCCTCGCTCGATGCGGCCAACATCGGCTACAAGCTCACCGAGCGGCTCGCCGGCGCCAGTGCGGCGGGCCCGCTGCTGCAGGGACTCGCCCGGCCGATGTCCGACCTGTCGCGCGGCGCGACCCCCGACGATATTGTGGATGTCGCGGCAATGGTCGCCCTCCAGGCCCGCGCCGCCCCCCCACGCCCACTTGAGGAGTCGTGATCCCGATGGCCATCACTGTCACCAGCAACCCGGACCAGGTCACCGTCGTGACGGTCGAGGGGCAGCTCATCGTCGCCAATCGCCAGGAACTGAAGCAGGCGATCCAGGACGCACTCGACGGTGGGGCCCGCAAGTTCGTCGTCGACTTCGGGCCGACCGCCTACATCGATTCCTCGGGCCTCGGCGCGCTCGTCTCGATCAACAAGAAGGTGCGCGAGGCCGGCGGCGAGCTGCGACTCGCCGGGCTCAACGAGGATCTTCGCTCGCTCTTCGAGCTGACCAAGCTCGACACCCTCTTCGCCATCAGCGCCACGGCGTCCGAGGCCCTGGCGGGATTCTGAGCGCGTGAGCCCGCTCGCCGCCGACCGGCTGCCGGATCGTCCCCCGGGCGACGCCCACTACCGGCTCGTCCTGCCGACCGACCTCGACCTCCTCGCGGAGGCGATCGAGCTCCTGCTCGCCTGCTGCCTGGAGCACGGCGCGATCGCACCCGCGAACTGCTTCCGGCTGCGCACCGTGGCCGCCGAGGCGATCGCGAATGCGATGCTCTACGGCAACGGCAATGACCCGGCCCGCACGGTCACCGTCGAGCTGCAGGTCCTCAGCGATCGGATCGTCCTCTCGGTCGCCGATGAGGGCGACGGGTTCGACCCGGCCGCGGTGCCCGAGCTGGTGAGCGAGGAGGAATGCCATGCCGCCGAGCGGGGACGCGGCCTCTTCATGATGCGGCACCTCGCCGAGCAGGTCATCTTCAATGAGCGGGGAAACGCGATCTGGGTGACGCTCACCCGCGCCTGACCCATCTCGACGGGGTGCTGCCGTCGCTCGGGGCCCTCGCCGACGCCACCCTCCGGGTCTGGCGCCTCGACGACGGCGCCTGGCTGCTGCTGGCGGGTCCGCCAGCGGCGGCGCCGCGTGCGCCGCGCGAGCCGGGCCGCGCCGACGCCGCGTTCGTCGCGATGCCCGATGCCGGTGGGCTCTGGCTCGAGGTCGTCCCCACCGCCGGCCAACGCCCCGACGACGTGGTCCGCCGCGTCATGCCGGTCCTCGCGGGCGTCGCCTACCTCGAATCGACGGTCGAGTCGCTCACGACCGAGCTCGCCTCGCGCTACGAGGAGATCGACCTGATCTACACGATCGGGGAACTCCTCGGGCGCTCGCAGGCCGTCGCCGAGGTCGCCGACCATATCCTGCGCGAGGTCGCCTCCGTCCTCGGCGCCCGGCAGGCCGGGATCCGGATCGTCGACGAGGAGGCCGGCGTGCTGCGACTGGTCGCGATCGTCGGCAGCGCGGCCGACGGCATCCCGCGCGAGGTCCCGCTCGATGCCCCGGACGACGTGGTCGTCGTCCGCGCGGTGCGCACCCGTCGGGTCGAGACCGGCCCCCAGGCGCAATGGGTGGAGGGCGAGGTGCTCGCCGTCCCGATGCTGCACGCCGCCCCAGGAGGCCCGACCCGGGTGGTGGGGACGTTGGCGCTCGCCGACCGCGCCGGCGGTGGCACCTTCACCCGCGAGGAGACCAAGCTGCTCGCCGCGGTGGCGACCCAGATCGGCACCGCCCTGGAGAACACCCGACTCGCCGAGCGCGAGCGCGAGCAGCACACGCTGGAGCGCGAACTGGCGATGGCCCACGACCTCCAGCAGAAGCTGATGCCCACGCCGGCGGTCCTGCAGGGCGAGGCCGATGTCGCCGTCACGAGTCTCTCCGCCGAATCCCTCGGCGGCGACTTCTACACCTTCGCCCGCTTCGGCCGCGGCCGCATCGGCGTGATGCTCGGCGACGTCTCCTCGCACGGCTTCTCCGCCGCGCTGATCGCGGCCCAGGTGATGGCCGCCGCGGGGATCTACGCCAATTCGGCGATCGCGCCCGACGAGACGCTCGCGCTGATCCGCGAGTCGCTCGGTGACGAGCTCGAGCACACCGAGATGTACCTGACGGTGTTCTACGGCATCCTCGAGCCGAGCACCGGTCGACTCGCGTACTCGAACTCCGGCCATCCGCACGCCTTCCGCGTCCCGCGCTACGGCCCCGCGGCCCGGCTGGCGCCCACCGCGCCACCGCTCGGACTCGCGATGGACGCCGAGCTGGGTCGGGAATCGCTGCCGTGGACGTTCGGCACCGACATGCTGGTGCTCTGCACCGACGGGTTGATCGACCAGCCGAACGCCGAGGGCGAGCGGTACGGCGAGCAGCGCTTCCTCGAGCAGCTGGAGGAGGGGCGGCTGCTCTCGCCGGCGGAGCTCGAGCGGCGCATCCTCGCCGACGTTGCCGCGTTCGGCGGCGAGCCGCACGACGACACCACGCTCCTGATCCTCCGGATGTGACGATGCGCGCCAACACGCGCCTCGGCCAGCACTTCCTCGACGACCCCGCGCTCCTCGAGCGCATCGCCGCCGCCAGCGAGGCCGGCCCGGGCGACGTCGTCCTCGAGATCGGCCCCGGCCCGGGCGGCCTCACGCGCGCCCTGCTCGCGCGCGGCGCGACCGTGGTCGCGATCGAGAAGGACCGCCGGATGGGGGCGGAGCTGGTGCGGCGCCACGCCGACGCCCCCTTCGCCCTGATCGAGGGCGATGCGCTGGAGCTCGACTGGGCCGCGATCGTCCGACCCTGGACGGAACTCGGACTGCGCTGGCGCGTGGTCGGCAACATCCCCTACTACATCACGTCGCCGCTGCTGGAACAGGCGCTCACCCCGCCGATGCCGAGCTCGGTCACCTACCTCGTGCAGGAGGAGGTCGCCAACCGCCTCGTCGCCGCCCCGGGCACCTCGGCCTACGGCGCGCTCACGGTCGGCATCAGCGGCGTCGCCGACGTGACCATCGCGATGCGCATCGGGCGCGGTGCGTTCCGCCCGCCGCCGAAGGTCGACAGCGCGCTGGTCCACCTCGTCCCGCGCGAGGTGCCGCTCGTGCCGCCCTCCGACGTCGCGGCACTGCGACGGCTGGTGGTCTCGCTGTTCTCGTATCGGCGCAAGCGGATGCAGCGGGCGCTCCGGGAGGCGCGCGGAGTGTCGGCGGCGGGGGCGGGGGAGGCGCTGCTGGCGGCGGGAATCGATCCGGACCTGCGCCCGGAGGCGCTGGCCCCTGAGGATTTCGCGCGGTTGCTGGCGGCGGTGGGTCCGGAGGCCGGCTGACCGTTGCCTCCCGGGGGGGATTGTGAAACCTTTCACATACCTATGCTCCCCCGCAAGATCGCCGATTCGACGGTCCGCCGTCTCGCCATCTACCTGCGCTTCCTCGAGGAGTTCCAGCACCAGGGGCGCGACACGATCTCCTCCGAGGCGCTGGCGAACCGTGCCGGCACCACGTCCGCCCAGGTGCGCAAGGACCTCTCCTTCTTCGGCTCGTTCGGCAAGCGCGGCCTCGGCTACGACGTGCACGCCCTCGCGGACCGGCTGCGCGAGATCCTCGGACTCGGCCATCGCTACCGGGTGATTATCATCGGGGCGGGGCGCCTCGCGGGCGCGCTGGTGCAGTACGCCGGGTTCAGCGCCCGCGGCTTCGAGATCAAGGCCGTGGTCGATCGCGATCCCGCGAAGATCGGCCACGTCTGGGACGAGATCACCGTCGAGGACGTCGCCGACCTCGAGGCGATCGTCGCGCGCGAGGCGGTCGAGATCGCGATCCTCGTCACCCCGGCCGACCCGGCCCAGGCGCTCGTCGACCGACTGGTGGCCGCCGGGGTCACCGCCATCCTGAACTTCGCCCCGGTGCAGCTGCACGTGCCCGAGGGCGTGGACGTGAAGAACGTGAACCTCGCCGTCGAACTCGAGACCCTCTCCTACGCCCTCGCGCACCGGGTGCCCAGGTGATCGGGATCACCCCGCATCCAGGGGGGACGCTGGTGGAGCGCGCGCTCGTGCTGCTCCGTGAGGCGCCGCGCAGCGCGACGGAACTCGCCACGTCGGTGCTTGGCCTCCCCGGCGCGCCGCCCGCGGTCGCCGAGCGCCTCGCCGTGGCGCTGCTCGGCGCCGACCCGCGGGTGCGCCAGCAGGCCGATGGTCGCTGGGCGGTGGTCGCGGCGGCGTCCGGCTCGCCGCTGCTCGAGGAGTGCGCCTTCGCGGTCGTCGACGTCGAGACGACCGGGATGCGCCCCGCCGAGGATGACCGGATCACCGAGATCGCGGTGGTGGTGGTGCAGGGGAACCGGCGCGAGCTGGTCTTCGAGTCGCTGGTCAACCCGGGACGGCCGATCCCGCACCGGATCGCCGAGCTCACCGGGATCTCGCAGGCGATGGTGGATGGCGCGCCGGCCTTCGGGGAGATCGCCGACCAGTTGCTGCAGGCGCTCGCGGGGCGCGTGTTCGTCGCCCACAACGCGCGATTCGACTGGGGCTTCGTCGGCGCAGAGGTGCGGCGCGCCCGCGACCTCGCCCTCGACGGACCGCGACTCTGCACCGTGCGCCTCGCGCGCCGGCTCTGCCGCGGTGAACCGTCCTACGGCCTCGATGCCCTCGCGCACCGCTTCGCCCTCGAGTTCCCGTCGCGACACCGCGCCGCCGGCGATGCGATCGTGACGGGGATGCTCCTCGGGCGGCTCCTCGACGCGGCCCGCGAGCGCGGGGCGCGCACGCTGGCTGACCTCGAGACGCTGCACCAGACCCCGATGACGGAGTTCCGCGCATGAGCCGGGTCACCACCCTCGACGTCGGCGGGCTCCGCGTCCACGCGCTGCACGCGGGCGTCCAGCACCTCGATGGCGGGGCGATGTTCGGGGTGGTGCCGAAGCCGCTCTGGCAGCGCCGCATCACCCCGGACGATCGCAACCGGATCCGCCTCGCGATGCGCCCGCTCCTGATCGAGCATCCCGATGGGCTGCTGCTCGTCGACAGCGGGCTCGGCAACAAGGAGAACCCGAAGTTCCGCGACATCTACGGCGTCGAGAACGCCGGTGCCGATGGTCGCACCGCGCTGGAGGACGCCCTCGCCGAGCTCGGGCACCGGCCCGAGGACATCCGGATCGTCCTGAGCACGCACCTGCACTTCGACCATGCCGGCGGCAACACGTGGATCCCCGCCGATGACCCCGAGGCGCGGGTGCTGCCCGCGTTCCCCAACGCCCGCTACATCGCCCATCGTCGCGAGTTCGAGTACGCCACCCACACCAACGAGCGCACCGCCGCGAGCTACCTGCCGCACAACTGGGAGGTGCTGCAGGAGCGGGGCCTGCTGGAGCTGATCGACGGGCCGGCCGGCACGATCGTCCCCGGGGTGCGGGTGATGATCACCCCGGGCCACACGCCGTGGCACATGGTGGTCCTGATCGAGGACGGCGGCGAGGGGCTGCTGTATCCGGCCGACACCGTGCCGACCGCGCATCACCTTCCGCTGCCCTGGATCATGGGTTACGACGTCGAACCGATCCGCACCCTCAACAGCAAGCGCGCGCTGTACACTCGGGGCGTCGCCGAGGGGTGGCGGGTGGTGTTCGAGCATGATGCGGACACCGTCGGCGGGCGGCTGGTCCAAGGCGAGCGTGGGGTGGAACTTGCCGAGGTGATCGCGGCGGGGTAGCGTCGGCGGGCGAGTGCTGAGCCTCCGCGCATGGCAATCGCGCTGACCGAGGACACGCACGCATGTGCTAGGTTGTGAAGCGAGCCCCGGGCCGTCGCATGCTGCGGCGGGGCAGGGCCGCCACTCACCGCCCCCGGAGGAGTCCAGCCATGGACATCGGTGCGTTCATCCCGATCGCCGCGATCGTCGTCGGCGTGCCCGGCGTCGTCGCCTTCGTGTCGCTGCTCGCCAACCACACCCGGAAGATGAAGGAACTCGAGGTGCGCGAGAAGGAGGCCGGCGCCGATGCCCTGCGCCCCGCCGTGGACGCTCTCACCGACGACGTGCACGACCTGCGCAGCCACCTCGCGGAGGTGCAGGAGCGGCTCGACTTCGCGGAACGGATGCTCGCTTCCGGGAAGCCGGCGGCCGATGACTGAGGCGACGATGGTCGCGATCGCGCTCTGCGGCCTGGTCACCGGGTTCCTGCTGGCGTTCGCGGTGGTGGTCATGCCCGGCCTGCGGCAGCTCGATGACGGCGCCTACCTGCGCGCGTTCCAGGTCATCGATGGCGTGATCCAGCGTCGGCAGCCGCTCTTCCTCGTCCTCTGGATCGGGGCACTGCTCGCGGTCGCCATCGTGATGGGGCTCGCCGTGCGGTTCCATGTCGGCACCGAACGCCTCCTCGCCGTCGCGGCCGGGGTGCTCTACCTGGGTGGCGTCCAGCTGCTGACGATGATCGTCCACCTGCCGCTCAACGCGATGGTGCAGCGGATCGATCCCGCGGCGACCGCGACCACGCTGCGCGAGGCACGCACCACCTTCGAGGCGCGCTGGACACGCTGGAACGCCGTCCGGGTCGGGTTCGGCATGGCCACGGTGATCCTCCTGCTGGCGCTGCTGGCGCGGTTGTGACCTGTCCGCCGTCCCCGTGGCGGCGATCCGCTTTCTGATCCCGGAGATTCCGATGCCTGATGCGAGCCGTCGTGCGATGCCGCTGGCCCTGCTGCTCCTCCTTGCCTCGACCGGCAGCGCGTCGGCCCAGTTCGTCGCCGACCGCCCGGTCCTCACCCACGAGGGGGCCAAGATCGTCGCGGCGGCGGCCGAGGCCGAAGCGGTCCGGAACGGCTGGGAGGTGGTGATCGTCGTGACCGATCCGGCGGGCGAGCTCCTCCACCTGCAGCGCATGGATGGCGCCCAGCTCGGCAGCATGCAGATCGCCCAGGCGAAGGCGCGGACCAGCGCGCGCTACCGGCGGCCGAGCAAGTCGTTCGCCGATGGCCTCGCGAATGGCAGCATGACCGCGCTGGTCCTCCCCGACGTCATCCCGCTCGAGGGGGGCCTCCCGATCGTGGTCGGCGACCGGGTGATCGGGGCCGTGGGGGTCAGCGGGGTGCGCTCCAGCGAGGATGCGCAGATCGCGCAGGCCGGGATCGAGGCGCTCCTCGCGAAGCTGCAGGAGTGAGGGCGGCTCGACCCGCCATCACCCCGGTGCCGAGACCGCCTGACTTGCCCGGCGCGGCATCAGCGCAACGCACAGGGTCCACACCGCGAAGAGCAGGACCATCGGGAACAGCTTGCGCGCCTCCTCGATCTCGAAGGTCACCACGAGGACCGGGGCGATCCCGTGGGCGAGCGCGCCGAGGATGCCGAGCGGTGCGAACCACCACCGCCCCAGTTCGCCAGTGCGGACGCCAGCCACGATGGCCCCGGCCGTGAGCACCCCGAAGATCGGGTAGGCCACGACGGCGAGGTTCAGGTGCGTCGTGAGGATCGGCGTCGGCTCGCCTGCGACCAGGTGATCCAGGTCGAGATACGCGATCAGGTGGAAGAACATCTCGATCGTCTGCAGCAGCGTGCCGGCGAAGGCCAGCCCCGCCCATCGGCGCATCGTCGGGCTCTCGGCCACGGCCCGCCAGTAGCCGAGGATCGCGAGTGTGAGCGCCACGAACCCGGCGAGCACCCACGAGTGGGAGGGGATCCAGGCCGGGTCGGCGAGCATCTCGGCCATCGTGCCGCCGGGGTGCATCGGCCCGCCGATCACGATGAGGATGCCGCCGAGGGCGAGCAGCGGGCGCCAGAGCCGTGCGAGCATCGGGTGACTCCAATGGCAAGGGACCCGCTAGGGTGCGCCCGGAATCGCGAGTCGGCAAGGGGGTGGGGCCGGGGAGCCCTCCCAACCCCACCCCCGCGCGGCGCGTAGCAGGACGTCCCCCTTTCACCCCACCGTCGGAGCACCAGGATGCGCATGCTGCGTTGGAGCGGGCTCGCCCTGCTCGGCACCCTCACCGTCCTCCCCCTGTCGGCACAGGAACGGGTCGATGTCACGACCATCGAGCGGATCAAGACCGAGGCGATGGAGCGCTCCCAGGTCATGGACATCATGAGCTGGCTGACCGACGTCCATGGGCCGCGGCTCACCGGCTCGCCGATCACGAAGGCCGCGGGCGACTGGGCGATCGAGACCATGAAGGGATGGGGCCTCGAGAACGTCCACTACGAGTGGTGGGGACCGTTCGGTCGCGGCTGGGTCGCCGACCACTTCCACGCGATGATGACCGCGCCGCACCCGTTCCAGCTGATCGCCTATCCCGCCGCGTGGTCGGTCGGGACCAACGGCGTCGCGACCGGCGACGTGGTGCGCATCGCGATCGACTCGGTGGCCGACTTCGACCGGCTCAAGGGCACCCTGCGCGGCAAGTGGGTGATGATGGACCCGGTCCCCACCATCGAGGCGCACTGGCAGCCGCTGGCGACCCGCTTCACCGACGACGCGCTCGCCGGGATGGCGGCGGTCCAGCCGCCGACCCAGGCGCAGCAAGCGGCGAGTCGCGGCGGCCGCGGTGCCTTCGGCGGCGGCCCGCGCGGGCCGAACATGGCCCAGCTCCGCGCCGAGTTCTTCGTGAACGAGGGCGTCCTCGGCGTGCTGGTGCCGAGCACGCGCGACGGCGGCACCCTGCGGGCCGCGGCGACCGGGAACCGCAACCCTGATGCCCCGGCGGCGGTGCCGTCGATCATCGTCGCGGGGGAGCACTATGGCCGGATCTCGCGCCTGCTGGAGAAGCAGATCCCGGTCACCGTCGAGATCGACTCCCGGGTGCGCTTCACCGACGGCGACCTGCGGTCGTTCAACATCCTCGGCGAGATCCCCGGCACCGACCCCGCCCTCAAGGATGAGGTCGTGATGATCGGGGCGCACTTCGACTCGTGGCACATGGGCACCGGCGCCACCGACAACGGCGCCGGGTCGGCGACGATGCTCGAGGCGATGCGGATCCTGAAGGCGCTGGACCTGAAGCCCCGTCGCACGATCCGCATCGGGCTGTGGACCGGCGAGGAACAGGGCCTGATCGGCTCCCGCCAGTACGTCGCGGCCCACCTCGCGTCGCGCGACTCGACCGGGCTCCAGACCATGCCGGCGTGGCAGAAGTTCCAGGCCTACTTCAACGTTGACAACGGTGGCGGCAAGATCCGCGGCCTGTTCCAGCAGAGCAATCCGGAGGTCGCCCCGATCTTCGAGGCGTGGATGCAGCCGTTCAATGCGGGCGGGATGCAGACGCTGACAATCACCAACACCGGCGGGACCGACCACCTCGCCTTCGACGGCGTGGGACTCCCGGGCTTCCAGTTCATCCAGGACCCGCTGGAGTACGGCACCCGGACGCACCACACCAACATGGATGTCTACGAGCGGATCCAGCCCGACGACATGAAGTGGAATGCGGCCGTGCTCGCGGCGTTCGCCTGGCAGGCGGCCCAGCGCGACGGCCAGCTGCCGCGGAAGGACGCCCGGTAGGGAGCATCGGGGCGACGGCAGGGGGCACCGTGCCTCTGCCGTCGCCGCACCGAATTCCACGTCCGTTCGCGGCGAGCAGGAACACCGCGCCGCCCCTAGCGTGATGGCTCCACCCTTCAGGAGCCCTCATGTCCCGCCACCGGTTCTGCGTCCTGCTCGCCATCTCCCTGGCCTCGCGCAGTGCGACGAGCGCGGCGCAGCACGCCAGCCACTCCCACACCGCACGACAGGCGCCCATTCCCGGCAAGGTGCCGATCACGTCGCGCTCCCCGGCGGCGATCGCGCTCTACCTCGAGGGCCGCACCCTGCAGGAGGCCCTCAAGCCGCATGAGGCGCATGCGCGCTACGGGCGTGCCTTCGCGCTCGATCGCGGCTTCGCGCTCGCGGCCTACGGGCTCGCGGCGACCGCCCCCTCGCCGCGTGCCGCGCGGGAGCACCTGCGCCAGGCCCTCGCGCTCGGCGACTCGGCATCGGCCGGCGAGCGACTGGTGATCCGTGTTCTCGAGGCACGGCTCGACCGGGGTCCGGCGGCGTGGGCCGCCGTCGCCGAATCACTCGTGGCGCTCCACCCTGACGACGAACGCGCCCACTGGATGCTCGGCAGCGCCCGCTCGGCCCTCGGCGAGTACGCGGCCGCACTGGCCGCCTACCGGGGCGCCATCGGCATCAACCCCGAATTTGCCCTCGCCTACAACTCGATCGGCTACGCCGAACGGAACGCCGGCCATCCGGCGGCGGCCGAGGCGGCGTTCCGCCGGTACATCGCGCTCGTCCCCGACGATCCGAACCCGTATGATTCCTACGGCGAGCTCCTCCTCACGCTGGGGCGCTTCGATGAGGCGATCGCCCAGTACCGGCGGGCCCAGGCGATCGATCCGGCGTTCGCCGGTTCGTTCGTGGGTATCGCCAGCGCGGAGGCCCTTGCCGGGCGCCATGAGGCCGGTCGGGCGGAGGCGCGGCGGTACCTCGCGGCGGCGCGCGACGCCCACGAACAACGCGCCGCACTCCAGACCCTCGCGCTCGTCGAGGCGGACGATGGCCGTCCCGACGACGCCCTTGCGGCCCTCACGCGGATGCACGACGTCGCCGCCTCGGACGGCGACACCGCCAGCATGGTGGAGGACGTGATGGATCGTGGCGAGTTGCTGCTGGACCTCGGGCGGGTGGCGGAGGCCGAGCGCGCGATTCGCGACGCCGACCTGCTCGCTGCGGCGGCCTCGATTCCGGTGGAGCAGCAGGTCGAGGTCATCGCCCGGACGGACTTCCTGCTGGCCCGGGTGGCCATCGCCGCGGGCGAACTCGACCGCGCGGCGACGGCGGCCGCGAACCTGGCTGACGGGGATGAGCGCTGGCAAGGCCGCGCCCACGAGCTGCGGGGCCGCGTGGCCCTCGCGGCCGGCGAGGTGGCGCGGGCGGTGGTCGAGCTCGAGGCGGCCGACCGGAGTGATCCGTCGGTGCTGGTCCTGCTTGCGCGTGCGCATCAGGGCAACGGGCACGCCGCGATGGCGCGTCAGATCGGTGCGACGGTGGCGGCAACGCACCGGCTGCTGAATTGGCCGCTGGTGCGGGCGCGGATCGCCTTGCGGGAGGTCGTGTGGTGACCGGCACCACGCGGTACCCGCCGACGCCATCGGCGCTGCACGAGGCCGTCGACACCCGGGACCCGCGCTACGACGGCGTCTTCTTCGTCGCGATTCGCTCGACCGGCATCTACTGTCGGCCGATCTGTCCCTCGCGGCGGGCCCGCCGTGAGAACCGCGTCTTTTTCGCGAGTCGTGGCGAGGCGGAGGATGCCGGGTTCCGGCCCTGCCGCCGCTGCCGCCCCGAGCTCGCGCCGGGGCAGGGGCCGCTCGAGGTGGTGCCACGGGTCGCGGGGGAGGCGGTCGAGCGGATCGCCACGGGGGCGCTCGACGGTCGGTCGGTGCGGGACCTCGCGGAGGACCTCGGGTTGAGCGAGCGCCACCTGCGCCGGGCGATCGAGCGGGAATTCGGGGTGGCGCCCCGCGATCTCGCGGCCGAGTTGCGACTCCGCAAGGCCACCGACCTGCTGCGGGACACCGCGCTGCCGGTGACCCGGATCGCCTACCTGAGCGGGTTCCAGAGCTTGCGCCGGTTCAACGCGGCGTTCCTCGAGCGGCACGGGATGCCGCCGAGCGCCTGGCGACGGGCCCAGGTCACGGGGTAGGGCGGGGGTTGGCGGGCGGCCGCTGTCGGGCGATCCTACGACAGTTGCCCAAGGATGTCCCCCGTCGCGCCCTTCCGAGCTCGAGCCATGGCACCGGTTCGCACTGTTCAGGCGGGCGTCCCTGACACGCAGAGCAACCACGATGATCGCTCCCATAGTCCATCTTCTGGCACTGCACTCCCTTCACGGCGCACACCCGGCGCTTCAGGCCTCTGACACGCTCTGGCAGCAGCCCTCCCAAGCTGCGTCCTGGCAAGGAGTAGCCAGCGCGGAAATCGTGCTGCGTCGGCCTGCCGACCAGTCCCCGGGGCCCTACCTTGGTCAAGTGACTCACCTCGTAGCCATGCGCAATGGCGGGGTGCTGCTCATTGATGAGCAGCCTGAGGCCTCCCCTATCGTGATCCTCGATCCGCAGGGGCGGTACGACCACGGGATCGGTCGATTGGGGGAGGGACCCGGTGAGATGCGCTTCCCCGTCCGGGCCGCCGTCGGTCCACAGGGCCAAATCTTCGTGCTTTCCCAGGGCCTGAGGCGCATCAGCAAGTGGTCGGAGGATGGCGACCTGATGCTGGAGGTGCCTACACGGGATGTTCAGGGGTCACCTCACCTCTTCGGCCTCGATGTGTCCGGCGCGGGTGCCCTCTTCGTGGTGGGTTGGGCATACGATGCACGGACGAGCGGTCCGAGAAACTCCCTCTGGACATACCCCCCTACCAGGTTTCAGAAGTTCGACCTGCAGACCGGCACCTCGTCCGCTCCGTCGTCTGAAGCAGTCCTTCCACCACCGACGAACCGAGTCCCCTTTGGACCGGCGTTCTTTCGTGTCCTGCTCTCTGACGGGCGTGTCGCGACGGTCTCGAGCGACCGAGTCGGGTTCACTTGGCGCGACCCTACCGGTGCGGTCAAGGGTGTCTGGCGGGACTATCCGAGGTTTCCCGTTTCTGAGGAGGAGCGCAAGGAGCAGCTTGCGGCCCGGCGATACATGGAGGACAACGCGCCCGCGTTCTTCAGGCCCCCGGATGTGACAATCCCTGCCTACAAGCAGCGGGTCATGGGGGCGAGATCTGATCCTGCCGGCTACTTGTGGCTGCGCTTGAGCGGGCGTGGGACGCGAGGAAGGCCGAGGTCCGGCGGGACCATCACCGGTGGCCCTGCTGCTCCTAGCCTGACTTTCGTCGAACCCCAGCGGTATGCAGTCTTCCGGAACGACGGCCGGTTCATGGGCGAAGTAGAGTTTCCGCTCTCGGTCGAAGACCTCTCGTTTCATGGTGCCTGGGCATGGGGCGTCGAGACGTCCGACTTTGGAGAGCAGACTCTCGTCAAGTTCCGCACCCCGCTGCCGTTGCCACGACGTGCCGGACGCTCGCCGTAGGAGAAGGATGCGGCCTCGATATCTCGGCTCCCCCATCGAGCACCCTTCCAACCCGGCGTGCCCGGGCACCCATCCCCGTGACTCGCCGCCCGCCGCGGCCTGACCGACGGCACTGCGCCGACGAGCGATCAGACCTCCGAGCCCCCTCTCGACCCTGTGCCACAGGGAGGCGGCAGGTCGGGCCCGCGAGATCGGCCCCCGACTGGGTGCCAGGTGCTTGTCGCAGCATTCGACAACAAGTCCACCCCGTCCGGCGACAAGTCCGCGCTGTCCGACGACAAGTCCGTGACGTCCAATTACAAGTCCGCGGCTTCCGGCGACAAGTCTGGGCCGTCCGATCACAAGTCCGCGCGGTCCGACCAGAAGTCCGCGCCGTCCGACCAGAAGTCCGCGCCGTCCGGCGACAAGTCCGCGCCGTCCGGCCAGAAGTCCGTGACGTCCGATCGCAAGTCCGCGCCGTCCGGTTGCAGGTCCACGCCGTCCGGTGACAAGTCCGCGCCGTCCGATGACAGGTCCGCGCCGTCCGACGACAGGTCCACGCCGTCCGACGACAAGTCCGCGCTGTCCGACGACAAGTCCGCGCTGTCCGACCACAAGTCCACGCCGTCCGGTTGCAGGTCCGCGCCGCCCGATGACAGGTCCGCGCCGTCCGACGACAACTCCGCGCCGTTCGAAAACCGGGCCGTCCGGGACAGCTC
>ERZ795053.1035-NODE-1035-length-35670-cov-10.316412_pt1 | contig 35670 bp, 34 predicted proteins | sample MGYA00375137_ERZ795053 | MGnify/ENA primary metagenome ERZ795053 (study PRJEB30182, sample SAMN05720284) | activated sludge metagenome | isolation source: Anaerobic digester | place: Hong Kong | collected 2014-12-17 ...
GCAGCACGTTGCGTCCGATCCGCCCAAAACCGTTGATCGCTACCTTGACTGCCATATGCTTTCCTCAGATCATGGATTTCGCTTTTTCGGCAACCGCTTGCGCGGTGATCCCGAAGTGGTCGTACAGGGCCGGCGCGGGCGCGGAGGCGCCAAAGCCGGTCATTCCGACGAAGCTGTCGGTGTGGCGCAGCAGCCCGTCCCAGCCCTGGCGGATCGCGGCCTCCACCCCCACACGGGGGGCTTCCCCCAGAACCCCGGCGCGGTAGCCGGCATCCTGGCGGGCGAACAGTTCGAACGAGGGGGCCGAGACGACGGCGGCGCGGATGCCGTCGCGGTCCAGAAGGCCCGCCGCTTCCATCGCGATCTCGACCTCGGACCCGGTGGCGATCAGCGTCACCTGCCGGTCCGCCGTGCCGTGCAGAAGATAGGCGCCCCGGGCGGCGCGGTTTTCGTCCGCGTCGCCGCGCAACAGAGGCAGGTTCTGGCGCGACAGCGCCAGAAGGACGGGCCGGTCGGTGGTGGCCAGGGCGATTTCCCAGGCCTCGGCGGTCTCGATCGCGTCGCAGGGCCGCAGGACGGTCAGGTTCGGGATCGCCCGCAGCGCGGCCAGCGTCTCGACCGGCTGGTGGGTCGGGCCGTCCTCGCCCAGGCCGATGGAATCGTGGGTCATCACGAAAACCGTCGGCACCCCCATCAGCGCGGCAAGCCGGATCGCCGGGCGGCAGTAGTCCGCGAAAGCGAGGAAGGTGCCGCCGTAGGGCCGGAACAGCCCGTGCAGCGCGATCCCGTTCATCGCCGCCGCCATCCCGTGTTCGCGCACCCCGTAATGGACGTAAGAGCCCGAGAAATCATCTGGCTTCACCGATGCCTGGCCCCTGGACCGCGTCAGGTTCGATCCGGTCAGGTCGGCCGATCCGCCGATCGTGAAGGGCAGCGCCGCGTTGACGACGCCAAGCGCCATTTCGCTGGCCTTGCGGGTGGCGACCTTGGGCCGGTCGGCCAGCAGTTGCGCCTTCCAGGCGGCCATCGCACCTGTGAGCGGGCCGGTGTCGCGCGCCATGTGGTCGCGCAGCCGCGTCGCCTGCGGATGCGCGGCAAGCCGGTTTTCCCAGGCCGCGCGGGTCCCGGCGCCGCGGGCGGCGATCCGCGACCAGGCGGCACGGACCGCCTGCGGGATCTCGAAGGGCGGATGGGGCCAGCCAAGGTTCGCCCGTGCCGCCGCGATCTCCTCGGCGCCAAGGGGCGCGCCGTGAACGTCGTGTCCGCCCTGCTTGTTGGGCGCGCCAAAGCCGATGACGGTGCGGCAGGCGATCAGGCTGGGGCGCGGGTCGGCGCGGGCGGCGGCGATCGCATCGGCGATTTCGGCGGGCGTGTGCCCGTCACAGCGCAGGACATGCCAGCCCGAGGCGGCGAAGCGCGCCATCTGGTCGGTCGATGTCGCCAGGTCGGTATCGCCGTCGATGGTGATGCGGTTGTCGTCCCAAAGCACCACAAGCCGGCCAAGGCTGAGGTGCCCGGCAAGGTCGATCGCCTCGTGGCTTATCCCCTCCATCAGGCAGCCGTCACCGGCGATCACCCAGGTCATGTGGTCGATCAGGTCGGGAAAGCGGGCGTTGGCGAGCCGTTCGGCCAGCGCCATGCCGACGGCGGTGGCGATGCCCTGGCCAAGGGGGCCGGTCGTGACCTCGATGCCCCTGGCGTGCCCGTATTCGGGGTGGCCGGCGGTGCGGCTGCCCAACTGCCGGAAGGCCCGGATCTGATCCATGCCCATGTCGTCATAGCCCAGAAGGTGATGGATCGCGTAAAGCAGCATCGACCCGTGCCCCGCCGACAGGACGAAACGGTCGCGGTTCGCCCAGCCGGGCGCGGCGGGATCGAGCGTCACGAAACGGTTGAAAAGGACGGTCGCCACGTCGGCCATGCCCATCGGCATTCCGGGGTGGCCGGAATTCGCGGCCTGCACCGCATCCATCGCAAGCGCGCGCAGGGCATTGGCCATGGTCCGTTCGTCGGCGGGGGGCGTCGGGGCGTTCATCGGCGAACCTTTCAGCGCAGCTTGCGGGCGGTCGAGACCAGGCGTTCGATCAGCGGCGTCAGGATCAGCTGCATCGCCAGATCCTGCTTGTTGCCGGGAATGACGATGGAGTTCGCCCGGCTCATCCACGAGCCCGAGATCATCGAGGTGAGATAGGGAAAGTCGATCCCGCGCGGGTTCTTGAAGCGGATGACGACCAGGCTTTCGTCGGGCGTCGGGATCCAGCGCGCGACGAAGGGGTTCGATGTGTCGACGACCGGCACGCGCTGGAAATTGATGTCGGTCTCGGTGAACTGCGGGCAGATGCAATGCACATAGGCATGCATCCGGCGCAGGATGGTGTCGGTCACCGCCTCGGTCGAATAGCCGCGCGCGGCGCGGTCGCGGTGGATCTTCTGCGTCCATTCGAGGTTGATGACCGGCACCACCCCGATCTTGAGGTCGGCCAGCGCGGCAAGGTTGACCTCGTCGTTGACGACGGCGCCATGCAGCCCTTCGTAGAACAGAAGGTCGGCACCCGCGTCGAAAGGGGCCCAGGCGGTGAATTCGCCGGGCGGCACGCCGAAGCGTTCGGCCTCGCTCGCGTCATGGACATAGTGGCGGGTGCGGCCGGTTCCCGACTGGCCGAATTCGTGGAAGATCCGGCCAAGTTCGGGCAGTTCGTTGGCCTCGTAGGAAAAATGCGAGAAGGTGGTGTCACCCCCGGCGTAACGCTTGGCCAGTTCGGCGCGCATCTCTGCCCGGTTGAAGCGGTGAAAGGCGTCGCCCTCGATCGAGACGGCGGTGATGCCCTCGCGCCGGAAGATCTGGTCGAAGGTCGCCTTGACGGTCGATGTGCCCGCGCCGGACGATCCGGTGACGCTGATGATGGGGTACTTCTTGCTCATGGTTCAAACCCTGAAAAGGCCGCGCTTGGAAAACAGCGCCGAGGTTTCCTGTTCTGGCAGGTCGAAATAGGTGGCGACACGGGCGACCTTGTTGGCGCTGCCGAAGACGAAGGGGACGCGGGCATGGAGCCGGTCGGGCGTCGCGTCCAGCACCGGGTCGATGCCGTCGGTGGCCGCCCCGCCCGCCTGTTCGATCAGAAAGGCGATCGGCGCGCATTCGTAGACAAGACGCAGCCGCCCGGCCTCGTATCCCTTCCGCCCGTCGGCGGGGTAAAGGAAGATGCCCCCGCGTGTCAGGATGCGGTGGGTCTCCGCCACGAGGCTTGCGATCCAGCGCATGTTGAAGTTGCGCCCCGCCGGGCCGTCGGCGCCCGCCACCTTGTCGTCGACATAGGCGCGGATCGGCGCCGGCCAGTGACGGTAGTTGGAGGCGTTGATCGCATATTCCGACGATTCAGAGGGGATCGCCGCGATCCTGCCCAGGCCGACGAAGCCACCGGTCTCCGGGTCGAGGACGAATTTCAGCACGCCCTCGCCAAAGGTCAGCATCAGGCAACATTGCGGGCCATAGATCGCATAGCCCGCCGCCCTGAGCCCGCGCCCGGGGCGAAGAAAGCTTGCCGCGCCGGTTTCGGCCGCGTCATGGATGGCAAAGATCGTGCCGATCGACACGTTGGTGTCGATGTTCGACGACCCGTCCAGCGGGTCGATCGCCAGTGCCAGCGTTCCGGCGGGATCGAGGGTGATGACCTCCTCCTGCTCCTCGGAGGCGTAGTGGCGCACCGCCGATCCCTGCAGCGCGGCGCGGAAGGCATCGTCGGCGATGACATCGAGCGCCTTCTGCCCGTCGCCGTCGGAATTCGTGCCGCGCGCGTCGGCCAGGTTCTCGGCGATGCCGCCGCGTGCGATGCGGTGGGCGATCTCGGCAAAGACGCCGGCCAGCCGCGCCACGGTGTCGGCCACCGCCGGATCGGTTCCTTCGGGCAACACGTCACGCAGGGTTGGCACGATGCTCCTCCTTCATCTGCAACCGTCGCGCAAAGCTTGCGTTCCGACGGGATTTTGAGAAATATAAAAATGCAATAGAAGCATTCAGAAAAATCTAAGATGATCCGTCTTGATGCCATCACGCTCAAACAACTGCGCGCCCTCAAGGCCGTCGCTTCGGGCGGTTCGCTGACCGCCGCCGCGGCGGCGATGGGTCAGACCACCCCGGCGATTCACAGTCAGATCAAGAACCTGGAGACCGCTCTTGGTGTGCCCGTCCTTCACCGTTCGGGTGAAGGCGGCCGGATGCAACTGACCGGCGAGGGGGAGGAGCTTTTGCGGGCGGCCGATCGGGTCGAGGGCATTCTGTCGCAGGCGGCGGCGCAGATCCGGGCGCGTTCGGCGGGCCGCGCCGGCCATGTCGCGCTGTCGGTCGTCTCGACCGCCAAGTATTTCGCGCCGCGCCTCGTCCGTATCCTCGCCGAACGCTGCCCCGAGATCGAGGTGTCGCTGCGCGTGGGCAACCGCGAGGCGGTGATCGCCGACCTGGATCGGGGGCGCTGTGAACTGGCGATCATGGGCCGCCCGCCGCGCGAACCGTCGGTCGATGCGGTGCCGCTTGGCCCGCATCCGCACGGGGTGGTGCTGCCCCCGGACCATCCGCTTGCGGGCGCCGACGGCCACGACCCCGACGCCCTTCTGCGCGAGACGTTCCTGTCGCGCGAACCGGGATCAGGCACGCGGGTTCTGATGCAGCGGTTCCTTGACCGGCTTGAGGCGGGCCAACCCGCGCGGATCATCGAGATGGATTCGAACGAAACGATCAAGCAGGCGGTTCTGGCCGGGCTCGGGATCGCGTTCCTGTCTCTGCACACGGTCGATGACGAGTTGCGCACGGGCCGGCTTGCCCTTCTCAGCGGGCCGCACCTGCCGGTGATGCGGCACTGGTATCTGGTCTCGCCGATGGCCCTGCCGCCCGGTCCTGCCGCCGCCCGCATCGCGACCGAGATCGGGGCGCTGAGCGGGTCTTTCCTGCCCCGGCCGCTTACCGCGTGAGGCTGGCGTAAAGCTGGGGCAGGCGTTCGGGCAGGCGCTCTACCCGGTCCAGAACCTGCACGTTGCGGCCGCCGAAGATGCGCTGTGCATAGCTGTCGGCGCGCGGGTCGAGCGTCAGGCAGAAGGGCGTGATCCCGGCCCTTGCGGCGGCGTCGACGGCATGGCGGGCGTCGTGGCGCAGATAGAATGGGTCGCGCACGTCGATGTCGGCGGGCGCGCCGTCGGTCAGGACCAGCATCAGCTTTCGCGCTGCCTTGACCTGCGCCAGATGCGCGGTCGCATGGCGGATCGCCGCGCCCATGCGGGTCGAAAGGCGCCCTTCGGCCCCCATGATCCGCGCCTTGGGCTGATCGCCCCACGGCTGGTCGAAGTCCTTGAAGCGGCTGTAGAACACGTTCGCGCGCCCGTCCGAACAGAAGCCGTGGATGGCAAAGCTGTCGCCGACCCCGTGGATCGCCTCGGACAGAAGCAGCGTGGCCGAACGCGTCAGGTCCAGGACGGTCTGCCCGCCCGCCACGGTGTCGTTGGTCGATTCCGACAGGTCGAGAAGCACCATGACGGCGGTGTCCCGGGTCTTGCGCAAGACCCGCATCATCACCCGCGGATCGGGTTGACGGCGAAGCCGGGTGTCGACCGCGGCCATCACCGCGGCGTTCAGGTCAAGGTCGTCTCCGTCCTCCAGCTTGCGGATGCGCACGGCGCCTTGCGGGCGCATCGCGTCAAGCAGGTGGCGCAGGCGGTCGGTGACCTTGCGGTTTCCCGCCAGGATCGCATCGGCGCGCGCGACGTCGCCGCGCCGCGCGCGAACTTCGCGGATGGTGGCCCAGGCGGGGCGGACCATCTGGATCGTATGGTCGAATTCCTCGTAGGGGACGGGCGGGCCGAGGGGGGGCTTGCCCTCCCGGTCATTGAAGCTTGTGCCGTCGTCATCGAATAGTTCCGACGCCTGCACCCAGATTTCCGCGGCGTCCTCGCCCGCCGTCTCCACTTCCACCTCGTTCACCATCTCGCTGACCGAGACGTATCGGCGTGTCTGCGCGGGCACTGCCGCGGCGGAGTGCGACCAGTCGATTTCCTCGTACTCCCAAAGCACGCGGTTGTCGCAGCGATAGGGACAGGAAGGCAGGTCGCCGTGGGGTGAATAGGGAAGGGTGCCAAGGCGCCGAGCCAGATCGAGGCCCGCACGCCGCGCCGCCAGGGGATCGGCCAGGTCAAGCGCGGCGAAGTCCGCGAGCGTCTGTTCGCCAAGCGCGTCTTCGGCGCGGCCCGAGATCAGGGCGCGGGCGATCCGGTCGAAGATGCCCGCCGTGCCCGGGGCGGTGGCGCCGTGGAAGCCGGCCCAAAGGCCGCGCAGGTTGGGGAAACGGTCGATGGCCAGCGCCTCGGCGCGGGCGTCCTCGATCAGGCCGATGCACTGAAGCTCAAGCGCGCCAAGACCCTCGGCCGGGACGGGGCCGGCCAGCGCCGAAAGATGGGCGGCCAGATGCGCCGCCTGCGCGCGGTAAAGATCAAGCGCGGGGATGCCCCGCCAGTCGTCCAGCGCGTCGGGCAGATGCAGCATGTGGCTTTCGGCGAAGGGGCGCAGGCCTGCGCGGGTCTCGTAATCGCCGGCGGTCGGCACCAGCATGAAATCGCGCCCCCAGAGCGCACGAAGGTACATGGTCAGTCGCCGCTGCACATCGACCAGCAGGACGCCCTTGCGTTCGGACTTCAGGATCGCCCGCGAAGCTTCTGACGAAAGAGAGAAATAGGCATCCAGGCCGGGATAGTCGGTGCGGTGGGCGGCGATCCCCCAGTCGGCCCAGCGGCGCAACCCGCCAAGGGTCAGCACGTCAAGAAGCGCGCCGAGCTGGTCCAGCATCGGGCGCATGGCGCGGGGCGCGCGCGCCAGCACATGTTCCAGAAAACGCAGGTAGGACAGGAAAAGCGCCGCGTCGCCAAGCCGCCGCGCGGCCAGCGGCGCGGTGTCCAGGATGCGTTCGATCACCGCGCCCGATGTGCGCGAGGCAAACCCCAGGCAGGCGGTCGCGGTGTCGGCAAGCACATCTTCGCCAAGCTCGCGGGCGACTTCGGGCATCGCGTCGATCCAGGCGCGGACCGCGCCATCGCCGCGGCCCATCTGCATCAGCGCGTCGATCCCCCGAAGCCAGGTGTCCAGCCCGCGCGGGGATAGCTTGCGGCGGGTGTCTGGCAAGGCTGCGGCGAGCGCGGCACGCGCGGCGGGCGGCATCCGGGCGGAAAGGCCCGCGTGGTCGGGCGGAAGCCCGTCCGGGTCAGAAGTAGGTGGCGACGGCGGCATCGAGCGCATCGCGCATGTCCGGGTCATCTGTGATCGGGCGGGTGATCGCCATGGTGCAGGCGGGAACCGGCGCCACCCCCTGCGCGATCAGCTTGCCCGCGTGAATGAGCATCCGGGTCGACACGCCTTCGTCAAGGCCGTGGCCCTTCAGGTTGCGGGCGCGGGCGCCGACCTCGACCAGCTTTTTCGCCGTCGCAGGGTCCACGCCGGCCTCGTGCGCCACGATCTCGGTCTCGATGCCCGCCTCCGGCCAGGTGAAGTCGAGCGCGCCGAAGCGCTGCTTGGTCGATTGCTTCAGATCCTTCAGCAACGACTGGTAGCCGGGGTTATAGCTGATGACGAGGAAGAAATCGGGGTGGGCGCGCAGGAGTTCGCCCTTCTTTTCAAGCGGAAGGACGCGGCGGTTGTCGGTCAGCGGGTGGATGACCACGGTCGTGTCCTGGCGCGCCTCGACCACCTCGTCGAGATAGCAGATCGCGCCGTGGCGGGCGGCAAAGGTCAGCGGGCCGTCCTGCCAGCGCGTGCCGTCGGCATCCAGCAGGAAGCGGCCGACCAGGTCCGAGGCGGTCATGTCCTCGTTGCAGGCGACGGTGACCAGCGGGCGGCCAAGGCGCCAGGCCATGTGTTCGACGAACCGGGTCTTGCCGCAGCCCGTCGGGCCCTTCAGCATCACCGGCATGCGCGCGCCCCATGCCGCCTCGAATAGCGCGATCTCGTCGCCGACGGGCCGGTACCAGGGTTCGGCTGTGACGCGGTGATCCTGGGTCGTGTCCTTCATGGGGAAGCCTCCGATGTGACCCGGCCCGCCGAGGGGACGCGGCAGGCCGGCTGCTGTCTCAGACCGGGGTGCCGCGATAGACGACCATGTTGGCGCCCTGGCCTTGGGTGACGTTGTCGTAGCCGATCAGGCGGACGTGATGGCCGGGGTTCGCGTCGTGGCAGGCGGACAGTTCGGCCAGGATCGCGTCCACGTCGGTTTCGCCGAACATCGGCAGTTTCCACATGTACCAGTAGTTCGACTTGGCGAATTGCGGTTCGGTGTGTTCGATCGCCGGGTTCCAGCCGTGGCGGACGATCCACTCGACCTGCTTGCGGATCTGGTCGGAGGTCATTTCGGGCAGGTAGGAGAATGTCCCCATCTTGCGGCTGGCGGGATCGGACAGGCGGGACGGGTAGTCCTGGACGGTGCTCATGTCGGGGTTCCTTGTGATGGGGGCAGGTCAGCGGTGCTGGACGTCAAGCTTGTCGACGGTGTCGAACTCGAACTTGATCTCCTTCCAGGTTTCCATCGCGACCCTCAGTTCGGGGCTGTGGACGGCGGCTTTCTGCAGGATGTCCTTGCCTTCCTTCTCGATCTCGCGGCCTTCGTTGCGGGCCTGCACGCAGGCCTCGAGCGCGACGCGGTTGGCGGCGGCGCCGGCGGCGTTGCCCCAGGGATGGCCCAGCGTGCCGCCGCCGAACTGAAGGACAGAATCGTTGCCGAAGATCGAAACCAGCGCCGGCATGTGCCAGACGTGGATCCCGCCCGAGGCGACCGGGAACACGCCGGGCATGGAGCCCCAGTCCTGGTCGAAGAAGATGCCGCGGTCGCGGTCTTCCTTGACGAAGCGGTCGCGCATCAGGTCGATCCAGCCCAGCGTCGCCGCGCGGTCGCCTTCGAGCTTGCCGACGACGGTGCCCGAATGCAGGTGGTCGCCGCCCAGAAGCCGCAGGAGCTTGGTCAGAACGCGGAAGTTGATCCCGTGGTTGGGGTTGCGGTCGATGACCGCATGCATGGCGCGATGGACATGCAGGAGCATCCCGTTGTCGCGGCACCATTTGCTGAGCGAGTTATGGGCCGCCCAGCCGAGCGTGATGTAGTCCGACATGATGATCGGGGTGCCGATTTCCTTGGCGTATTCGGCGCGCTTGTAGACCTCTTCCATGGTCGGCGCGGTGACGTTCATGTAGTGGCCCTTGCGCTCGCCGGTCTCGCGCTCGGATTTCTCGATCGCCTCCTGGCAGAAGTCGAAGCGGTCGCGCCAGCGCATGAAGGGCTGCGAGTTGACGTTTTCGTCGTCCTTGGTGAAGTCGAGCCCGCCGCGCAGGCATTCATAGACCGCGCGGCCGTAGTTCTTGGCCGACAGGCCCAGTTTCGGCTTGATCGTGCAGCCCAGAAGCGGGCGGCCATACTTGTCGAGCTTGTCGCGTTCGACATGGATGCCGTGGGGCGGGCCGAAGCAGGTCTTCACGAACCAGATCGGAAAGCGCACATCCTCAAGCCGCAGGCTGCGCACGGCCTTGAAGCCGAAGACGTTGCCGACAAGAGAGGTGAAGACGTTGACGACCGATCCTTCCTCGAAAAGGTCGGCGGGATAGGCGATGAAGGCATAGAACGCCTCGTCGTGGCCCGGCACGTCCTCCACCCGGTAGGCGCGGCCCTTGTAGTGGTCGAGGTCGGTCAAGAGGTCGGTCCAGACCGTCGTCCATGTCCCGGTCGAGCTTTCGGCGGCGACGGCGGCGGCGGCCTCTTCGCGCGGGACGCCGGGTTGGGGGATCACCTTGAAGACGGCGAGGATGTCGGTCTCCTTCACCGAATAGTCCGGTTCCCAGTAGGTGGAACGGTAGTCCTTCACCCCGGCGTCGTATTTCTTCTTGGGCTGTGCGTTCATCCTGCTGTCTCCTCCCCGGGCTTGCGGATGCGGGCAATGGTCATCGCCGGGAAGCCTAGGGCCTTGCGGGACTTTCAAGAAATGAATAGTTTTTAGATATAAACTTTATCAGGGTTTATTCTTGTGTCCGCAAGCCTGCGCCAGCTTCAGATCTTCCGGGCCGTCGCCCGGACCCTGTCCTACACCCGCGCGGCGGAAGACCTGCACCTGACCCAGCCCGCCGTCTTCACCCAGGTTCGCCAGCTTGAGGATCAACTGGGCAGCGTGCTGATCGAACGGATCGGCAAGCGGCTTTACCTGACCGAGGCGGGGGAGGTTGTGCAGGCCTCCGCGCGCGAGGTTCTGGGCGAGCTTGAGCGGTTGGAGATGACGCTGGCCGACCTGCGGGGCATGGCGCGCGGGCGGCTTCGGGTGGCGGTCGTCTCGACGGCGAAATACGACATTCCCCGCCGGCTGGGCGATTTCTGCCGGCGCCATCCGGGGATCGACGTGGCGCTGACCGTCGGCAACCGCGAAGAGCTTCTGGCGCGGTTCGCCGGGAACGAGGACGACCTTTACATCCTTGGCACCCTGCCCGGGGAGGTCGCGGCAGAACATCACGCCTATGCGGAAAACCCGCTGGTCCTGGTCGCGCCGCCGGATCATCCGCTGGCCGCGCGCCGGGCCATCGTGCCCGCGGACCTGGCGCGGGAGGTTTTCGTGATGCGCGAGAAGGGGTCCGGCACGCGGATCGCGGCGGAACGCTTCTTCGCGGCGCAAGGATTGTCGCCGCAGGTCAGGATGGAACTTGGCGCGAACGAGGCGATCAAGCAGGCGGTGATGGCCGGGCTGGGGCTGTCGGTCATCTCGCGCGGGTCGGCGCTTCTGGAGCTTGAGCAAGGGGTCCTGACCGAACTTGACGTGACCGGGTTTCCGCTGGTCCGGCACTGGCATGTGGCCTGGCCGAAGGGAAAGCGCCTGTCGGTCGGCGCCGAGGCGTTTCTGGATGTGCTGTTCGGGGGGGCGCGGCCGGGGCAGGCGGGCGCAGAGGTGGCGGCAAAGCGCGCTTGACGACGCGCGCTTTCCGGCTCAACCAGATGGCGAGGCGGGATCGAAAGGGCTTCGAGATGAAACGCATCTTCACGATACTGGTGGCGCTGGGTCTGGCAGGGACGGCGCAGGCCCATGGCACAAGCGCGGGGGCGCTGGAGATCATCCATCCCAACATTCCCGCGCCGGCGCCGAATGCGGTGACCGCGGCGGGCTACATGGCGATTTCCAACGGCGGCGATCATGCCGACCGGCTGATCGGCGTGGCGACCCCGGCCGCCGAAGAGGCCACGCTGCACGAGACGCAGGTTTCGGCAGACGGGGTCGCCAGCATGGTGCATGTCGACGGGCTCGATATTGCTGCTGGCGACACCGCGGTTCTGGAACCGGGCGGCTATCACATCATGCTGCTGGGGCTGACGGCGCCGCTCATCGAGGGGCAGATGGTGCCCGCGACGCTGATCTTCGAACATGCCGGCGCCGTCGAGATCGAGTTCATGGTGGATCCGCCGGGTGGCATGGACCACGGCGAAATGGACCACGGCGAAATGAACCACGGGCAGATGGACGGCGGGCAGATGGACGGCGGGACAAAGACGCCGTGACCCGCCGGTGCCCGCCGCTTGCCGGGGCAGCCGCGGTGGCCGACACTTCGGCGGGGATCGCGCGGGCAGGGGCCGCTTGGCCGGGAGGTCTGCATGACGACGGAATCTGATCCGCCGAGAACCGGCGAGCAGCGTCTTCCCTTCGATCCGGGCGCACGCGCGGATGCAACGATCGCCTTCATCGGCCATCTCGTGACGCCGTGGCGCAAGGGCGACTGCCCGAAGAACCTGACCGAGGCGCGCGCGCGTGGCGGCAGCTTCGCGGTGCGGCTGGACCCCGGCTATCGCGCCGCCCTGGCCGGGCTGGCGGCGGGGGACGCGATCGTCCTTCTCTACTGGATGGCGGGCGCGCGGCGCGACCTTGCGGTCCAGGCCCCAGGCCACCGGCCCGACCCGCGCGGCACATTCGCCCTGCGGTCGCCCGCGCGCCCGAACCCGGTCGCGATGGCGGTGGTGCGAATCCTCGCGATCGACGCCGCGGCGGGGCGCATCGCGGTCGACGCGCTTGACGCCTTCGACGGCACGCCGCTTGTCGATATCAAGCCCTGGCTGCCGGGGGTCGACGTGCCGCCCGGCTGGCACCCCGGCCAGGCAAATCCGGCCTGACTGCGCTGTACAAGGCGGCGGACCGTCGCCCGGGAAACCTGGTTTTTCCTTCTAAATCATGGCTGTGGTGCGAATATCCCGTGCCGTTTCAACGGCCTTGTTCGATGAAATAAAAGGAGTATACTACCTAATAATTACCCGGAGGTGAGGGATGCCGGGACGAATCAGCACGCGAGGAACGAAATGGCTGACATGAGCGTCGACTTCTGCGGAGTGAAGTTCAAAAACCCGGTCATCATCGCGTCGCTGGAGACGACGAACAGCCCCGATCTAATGCGTCAGTGCTTCGATGCGGGGGCCTCCGGTGCGATCATCAAGACGCTGACCGATATCGAGGACATGGCGCGGCTGACGCAGAACTCAAAATACTGCGTGATGAATTCGAAGGGTGACATCATCCGGGGCAAGCCCGCGCGGGATTTCGTCTTCTACAGCCGGTCGGGCTATTCGAGCACCTATTACAAGGACTGGATCCCCGACCTGAAGGAAACGCAGGCCTATGCGGCCGAACGCGGGGCCCATGTGATCGGCAGCGCGGGTGCCAAGGACATCAACGGCTGGAAAGACATCTGCCGCACGATCGAGGATTGCGGCCTGCCGATGGTCGAACTGAACTTCGGCTGCCCTCATCCGGCCATGATGCCGGGCGTGCATGGCGGGTCGATGATCGGGCAGGAACCGGAAGTGGCCTACGAGGTCACGCGCCAGGTCTGTGAATCGGTAGACATCCCCGTCATCGTAAAGCTGACGCCCGACCAGTCGAAGCCGCTGGCCATCGCCAAGGCGGTGCGCGAGGCGGGCGCGGCGGGGGTGACCGCGATCAACCGTCACACCGGCTTCGTCGTCGATATCGACACCGGCCAGCCGCGCATCGGCGGCCCCGCCGGGATCGGCGGCACCTGGGTCAAGCCCTTGTCGCTGCGCTGGGTCCATCGCATCCACGAGGAGCTCGGGATGCCGATCTCTGGCTCGAACGGGATCTTCGACCACCGCGACGTGATCGAATTCATCATGGCGGGGGCGACGATCGTCCAGGTCGGGTCGATCCTGATGGTCAAGGGGATCAAGTGGCTGCCGAAGATCATCGAGGGCGTCGAGGCCTTCATGGACGAAAAGGGCTACGCCTCGGTCGACGAGATGGTCGGGCTGGCATCGCGCCGGTCGGTCAAGGACTATTCCGAGCAGTTTTCCCGCAACCGCGTCCACGCCGTCGTCAACCCCGATACATGCAAGAACCCGACCTGCAACATCTGCATCCAGGTGTGCTTCTACGAAGCCCTGTCGCAAAACCCCGAGGGCAGCATCGACGTCCACACCGACAACTGCATCGGCTGCGAGTTGTGCCTTGATGTCTGTCCCTTCGATTCCATCGAGATGAAGGAAACCGCGCCCGCGCAGTTCGACCAGGGGTTCTTCAACATCCCCGAGGGAATCTTCGAACACGACAAGTTCGGCACGCGGCGCAACAACATGGACACGATCCGCGCCAACAGCCCGAAATTCAACAAGGAACCAGCGGAATAGGGAGAAACCAATGGCTATCAACAAGGAACACCGCGAATTCTACCAGGTCGACATGGACACGGGCTGGGTGACCCCCAAGGGCTACCCTTCGGGGATCAAGCAGAAGATCCTGTCGGGCAATCTGGACATGGAAAACCGTCAGGGCGGCTGGACCCGTCTGCTCCGGTTCGAGCCGGGCACCTACACCACCGTCCCATTCGAACATGACTACTGGGAAGAGGTCTTTGTGATCGAGGGGGACCTGTGGGTCGGCAACGAAGGACCGGCTGGGGGCGAACGGTTCGGGCAATACACCTACTGCGTCCGTCCGCCGCATGTCGCGCACGGACCCTTCCGCACCGAAGAGGGCTGCCTGCTTCTGGAGCAGCACTATTACGACCCGCAGTAAATCCCGTTTCCCCCGCGGGCCGCGCCGGTCGCGGCCCGCCGGTCTTTCCGGTGGCCCCGCGATGATCCAGAACATCACCGACCTCACACGCAAGCTTGGGAGCGGCGCGCTGAAAAGCACCGACCTCGTGGCAGAGGCGCTGGAACGCATCGCCGATCCCGCGGGGCAGGGCGGCAGCGCCTTCCTGTCGGTCTATGCGGAGGCGGCGATGACGCAGGCCCGCTGGATCGACGCGGCCCGCGCTGACGGGGTGCCCCTGCCGGCGTTCGCCGGCGTCCCCGTCGCCATCAAGGATCTTTTCGACGTGGCCGGAGAGGTCACGCGCGCCGGGTCGCGCGCGCTTGACGACCGGCCCCCGGCCACCGCCGATGCCGTGATCGTCCACCGCCTGCGCCGCGCGGGCTTCGTGATCGTCGGCAAGAACAACATGACCGAATTCGCCTATTCCGGGCTTGGCGTGAACGCGCATTTCGGTACGCCGCTGAACCCGCGCGACACGTCCGTCGCGCGCATCCCCGGCGGGTCGTCCTCCGGGGCGGGGGTCGCGGTGGCCGCGGGGATGGTGCCTGCGGCGATCGGGACGGACACCGGCGGTTCGTGCCGTATCCCCGCGGCCTTCTGCGGGATCGTCGGGTTCAAGCCGACATCGACCCGGGTGCCGAAGGATGGCTGCGTGCCGCTTTCGAAGACGCTCGACTGCATCGGGCCGCTTGCGGCGGATGTAACCGGTTGCGCCGTTCTTGACGACATCCTGGCGGGGGGCGAGGGCGCGGATGTCGCGTCCTTCCCCGAAGGCGGGCTGCGGATCGCGGTCCTGGGCGGTTATGTCAGCGAACACATGGACGCAGCCGTCGGCGCCGCGTTCGAGGCGATGCTGGCGCGGCTGTCGCGCCGGGGCGTGCGGCTGATGCCCCTGACCATCGCCGAACTGGCCGATCTGCCCCGGATCAACGCCAAGGGCGGGCTGGTCGGCGCCGAGGCGCATGCCTGGCATGCCCCGATCCTCGCGCGCCGCGCGGAATTCTACGACCCCTGGGTGCGCGAACGCTTTGGCGCCGGCCGGTCGCAGACGGCGGAGGACTATATCCGCGTCGTGGAGGAACGGGCGGCGATGCGGGCGCTTGTCGGCGAGCGGATGCTTCCCTTCGACGCGCTGATCCTGCCCACCGTCCAGATCGTGCCGCCGACGCTGGAAAGCCTGGGCGATACCGCGGTGTCGAACGCGACGAACCTGCTTTGCCTGCGCAACACGGCGGTCGGGAACTTCCTCGACCTGCCGGCCATTTCCATCCCATGCCAGTCGGATGGTGCCCTCCCGGTGGGCGCGATGCTGATGGGCCGCACCGGCGAGGACCGGCGGCTTCTGTCGATCGCGCGCGGTCTGGAAGGCACAATCCGCGGCCAGTGACGAAAGGACCAGCCATGCCCGCCCAAGTCGTCTTCGATGCGGATTTCACCACGCGCGAGGGGTCTCGCAGGGACCGCGTGACGGTTCACAAGGTGATCGTCGGCGGCTGGACGGGCCGCGACCGCGACGCGCTTCAGCATCATATCGACGAACTGGCCAAGATCGGGGTGCAGCCGCCGTCGAAGACGCCGCTTTTCTACCGTGTCGGCGTGTCGCGCCTGTCTACGGCCGATGTGATCGAGGCGCTGGGCGAGGGGTCGAGCGGCGAGGTCGAATACGTTCTTCTGAACCACGGCGGTCGCATCTGGGTTGGTGCCGGCTCTGACCACACCGACCGCGTGGTCGAACACATGGGCATCTCGGTGGCCAAGCAGCTGTGCGACAAGCCCATCGCGACCGAATTCTGGCCGCTTGATGAGGTGGAGGGGCACTGGGACAAGCTGCGCCTTCGTTCGGTGATCGCCGAGAACGGGGCAGAGGTCGTCTACCAGGATGGCGGGGTCGCGGGCCTCATCTCTCCGCGCGAGCTTCTGGCGAAGCTGGCGGAAGAGGGTGGCGCGCTGGATGACGGCGTCCTGATGTTCGGCGGCACCTGCGGGGCGATCGGCGGCGTGCGTTCCAGCCCGCGGTTCGGGTTCGAACTGACCGATCCGGTACTGGGGCGGACGATCGCCCACAGCTACGATGTGGTTCCCGTCCCGATCGTGGGCTGATCTTGCGCGGGGGTTGGAAAAGGATTGCCGGCCTGCATAATAAGAAGTATACTCCCTAAAACGGAGATCCATCATGACCTATGTCGTCACCGAGAACTGTATCAACTGCAAGTTTCAGGATTGCGTGACGGTTTGTCCCGTCGATTGCTTTTACGAGGGGGAGAACTTTCTTGTCATCCACCCCGATGAATGCATCGACTGCGGCGTGTGCGAACCGGAATGCCCTGCCGACGCGATCCGGGCAGATACCGAACCGGGGCTTGAGACCTGGCTTGCGATCAACGCGAAATACGCCGCGCGCTGGCCCGTGATCACCGAAATCGGCACGGTGCCCGCCGATGCGCAGGACTGGAACGGCAGGCCGGGCAAGGCGGCGCTCCTGATTACCGGAGAAGCGCCAGCGGAACCGCAGGCGCGAAAGCCGGTCTATCCTTCCGGCGACGAAGCCCCGGCCGCGCAGCGTGAAGGCTACGAGGTGGACGGCGCCATGGTCGCCTTTCCCGAGGCCGGGGCAGACACCGCGCCGGTCGAACTTCTGCCCCGCGACAGCGAGGAGGACGACGGCTTCGAGGTGGATGGCCTGCGCGTCACGCCCTGAACCGCAAGCGCACACCGAACCCCAGCGACCGAGCCCCAGCGAACCGGAGTGATCCCATGAACGCCGTGCAAGACCCCCACGCCGTCCCCGCCACAGGTCTGCCCGACGCGCAGACGGTGCTGAGCGTCCGTCACTGGGACGACCGCTTGTTTTCCTTCCGCGTGACCCGCCCGCAAAGCTTCCGCTTCCGGTCTGGCGAATTCGTGATGATCGGTCTGCCGGGCGAAGGCGGCAAGCCGGTCCTGCGCGCCTATTCGATCGCCTCGCCCTTCTGGGACGAGGAGCTTGAGTTCTATTCGATCAAGGTGCCGGACGGCCCGCTGACATCGCGGCTCCAGAAGATTCGGCCCGGCGACCAGGTGATCGTCAGGACGAAGGCCACCGGCACGCTGGTCCTTGATGCGCTGCTGCCGGGACGGACGCTTTGGATGATCTCGACCGGGACCGGGGTCGCCCCCTTTGCCAGCCTGATGCGCGAGCCGGAGACCTACGAGAAGTTCGGGACGGTGATCCTGACCCAGACCTGCCGCAACCTGAGCGAGCTTGACTATGGCGCGGACCTGCACCGGCGCCTTCTGGAAGACCCGCTGGTCGGCGAGGAGGCCGCCGCAAAGTTCCGCCGCTACGCCACCACCACGCGAGAGCCGTCGGAACGCATGGGCCGGATCACTGACCTGATCGAAAACGGCAAGGTCTTCGAAGACCTCGCACTGCCGCCGTTCGACCCGGCCTGCGACCGGGTGATGATCTGCGGCTCGATGGGGCTGAACCTCGACCTGAAGCGCATCCTTGAGGCGCGCGGCTTCGCCGAGGGCGCGAACAGCCGCCCCGGTGAATATGTCGTGGAACGCGCCTTCGTGGACTAGGCCCGTGCGGGCGCACCGGCGGCGCCTCAGCGCCGCCTTGTCCAGGCCTTCAACACCGCCCAAAGCATGGCAAGGGCGCTGACGCCACGGGAAGGCGCGGCATCGCCGCCTGCGAGGACCGCATCGCAATTCGCCGCGAACTGGCCCAGGATGTAGTCCACGAACCCGGCGACAAGTTCGGGGCGGTTGAACTGCGCCAGCATGCCCTCGATCTCGAATCGCAGCTCGATCCGCGCGCGGCTGGTGCCGGCATCCGTTCCCGGTTCGATCGCATAGCGCAGATCGCCCTGCACGCGGGATTTGCCAAGCTTGTCGTCGCCCCGCCCGGTGATCGCGCCTTCGCGGCGGCTGTCATCGTTGAGAAAACTGCCCTGTCCGCCAAAGCGCGCCCGGATCGGGCCAAAGCGGATCTCGACCGCGCCTTCGAACCGGTCGCCGTCGATGCTGTCGAGCGTCGCGCCCGGGATGCAGGGGGCGACCCTGCGCGGATCGCTGAATAGCGCCCAGACCGCTTCGGGCGGATGGGCCAGGGCGAAGTCGCGCCGCACGACCGTCGCGCCGTCTTCTTCCGTCACCCGGGGACCGGAGGTGGCGGCGGCGGCGCAGGCGGGGGCGGGGTCCGGCGCGACCGGTTCGAAGGGGGTGAAGGCGGGCCGCCCCACGGGCTCGGCCGGTGCCGGTCGCGCGGCGCCGCCCGCATCGGCGGCGCGCTGGTCGATGACGTCGCGGATCGCATTGACGATGCCGACATAGCCGGTGCAGCGGCACAGGTTGCCACTGAGTTCGTGGCGGATCGTCGCGTCGTCCGGGGCGTCGAAGCGCGCGACGATATCGCGGGCGGTGGCCAGCATTCCGGGCGTGCAGAACCCGCATTGCAGCGCATGATGGCGCGAGAAGGCATCGCGCAGACGGTCCATCACCGGATCGCCCCGGTGGCCCTCGATCGTCTCGATCACCGCGCCGTCGCAACTGTGGGCATAGGTGATGCAGGACCGGACGGGCCGGCCGTTCACCATGACGGTGCAGGCACCGCAAACGCCCTGTTCGCAGGCCAGATGGGTGCCGGTCAGGTCCAGGTGATCGCGCAAGACCTCGGCCAGCTGGGTGCGGGCGGGCACCGTCGCGGTGCAGGCTTCGCCGTTCACGGTCAGTCGGATCGTTTCAGCCATCCGAGAGCGCCTCCGCGACCGCGCGGCGATGGGCGACGGCCAGTTGATGGATCTTTACCGCGCCCAGCGAAAGCCCGCTGCGGCCCAGTTCGGCCTTGACCATCGCCAGATCCGCGGGGGTGCCGGTCCGCGCGGCATGGGCGGCAAGCACGGGGCTGACAAGCGGTGCGCCGCCCGTCGATCCGAAAACCGCCCGGCAGACGCGTGTCTGCGGGTCCGCGACGAAGGCGGCGATGGCGTCGGCGAATTCGCCAACCTTGCGGCAGATCTTGTGATAGCCCCAGCGCGCCCCGGGCGAATGGCGCGGGATGCGGATCGCGGTGGCGATCTCGTCGGGGCGAAGGGCGGTCCGGTAGGCGCCCAGCATGAACTCGGTCATCGGGATCTCGCGCGTGGTGCCGGTGCCGCCGGTGGCCACGACCGACGCGCCAAGCGCGGTCAGGGCAGTGATCCAGTCGGCCGCGGGGTCCGCGTGGCAAAGACTGCCGCCGATGGTGCCGCGGTTGCGCACGGCGCGATAGGCGATCCCGCCGGCGACATGGCGAAGCATTCCGGCGATGGGTTCGGGGCAGGCGCCGTCCTCGATCCGGGCATGGGCGACGGCGGCGCCGATCTCCACATGGGTTGCGGTCTCGCGCAGATCGGTCAGGCCGGGCAGGGCGGTGATGTCCACAAGTCCGGCGGGGCGGGTCAGCCGCAGGTTCAGCATCGGGCCAAGCGACTGGCCGCCCGCCACCGGCTTGATCGTCCCGTCGCCGCCGCCGGTCATGCGCGCGGCCAGGGCCGTGTCCGAGGGGCGGTGAAGCTCGAAGGGGGCGGGTTTCATCCGGCGGCCTCCGTTTCGGGCGTGGCGCGCAGGATCGCGCCGAGGATACGCTCCGGCGTGGCCGGAAGGCTGTTCAGTTCGACCCCGAAGGGGGACAGGGCGTCGTTCACCGCGTTGACGATGGCCCCGCCCGGCGCGATGGCGGCGCCTTCGCCGACGCCCTTGATCCCGTGCCGCGTGTAGGGTGACAGAGTTTCGGCATGGCCAAGGCGGAATGACGGCAGTTCCGCCGGGCCGGGCAGGATGTAATCGGCAAGCGTCGAGGTCAGCGGCTGCCCGTTGGCGTCATACAGCACCTCTTCGAAAAGCGCGGTTCCGATGCCCTGCGCAGCCCCGCCGTAGGCCTGGCCTTCAAGGATCAGCGGGTTCACCCGCCGCCCGCAGTCCTCGAAGATGAAATAATCCTCGATGGCGACCCTGCCGGTGTCGGGGTCGACCTCGACGATGGCGGCATGTGTCGCATAGGTGAAGACGCCGGTGTCGATATCGGGCTTGTAGCCCTCGGTCACCTCAAGGCCCGCCGTCTCCACGTCGTCGGGCAGCTGGTCGGGGCGCAGATACCAGGCCCGCGCGATATCCTCGAAACCCACATGCGCCTCGCCGTGCCAGGCCTTGCCCTCGGCCAGGCGGATATCCTCTGGCTTGCATTGCAGAAGATGCGCCGCATGCCGCCGGACCCGGCCCGCCAGCACCTCGGCCGCCTTCGAGACCGCACCGCCGGACATGACCATCCCGCGCGAGGCATAGGCGCCGGTCGAGTAGGGTGTGATGCCGGTGTCGCCCATCACCACGCTGATCCGGTCCGTCCCGACTGTCAGCCATTCGCTTGCCACCTGGGCCAGCGTCGTCTCAAGCCCCTGGCCGAAGCTGTGGTTGCCCGAACGCACCTCCACCGAACCGGACGGCGTGATCTTGACCATCGCCTGATCGTAGCCCGGCACCAGCGGCAGCCCCCAGGCGGCAAAGACCTTGGTGCCGTGGGCCGATTGTTCGGTGAAGGTCGAAAAGCCGATGCCAAGATGCCGGCCTTCCGCGCGGGCGGCCGCCTGCCGCGCGCGGAACCCCTTGAGGTCGATGGCCTTTTCGGCCTGCGCCACGCTTTCGGGATAGTCGCCGCTGTCGTAGAACTTCTTCGTCACGTTGGTGTAGGGCATCTTCGCCGCCGGGACGAGGTTTTCCTTGCGCACTTCCGAGGGTTCGCGGCCGACGGCGCGGGCGATGGCGTCGATGGTCAGTTCCATCGCAAAGCAGACGCCGGGCCGGGCGACGCCGCGATAGGGGGTGAAGGCCGGCTTGTTGGTGGCGACCGACCATGTGCGGCAGCGGTAGATGCCGAAGTCGTAGGGGCCGGGCAGGTTGCCGCCGGCCTGCGCGGCCTCCAGGCAGGCGGTGAAGGGCCAGACCGAATAGGCGCCGACATCGACGGTGATTTCGGCGTCCATCCCCAGAAGCCGCCCGCGTTCGTCGGCAAAGGCGGTCAGCTTGTAGTGGTGCTGGCGGGTGTTGGCGCCGGCGACCAGGTGTTCGCGGCGGTCTTCCGTCCAGCGGATCGGGCGTCCGGTCCGGCGCGCGACCCAGGACACCGACAGCTCCTCGGGCTGCAGGACGCATTTGTAGCCGAATCCGCCGCCGACATCGGGCGCGATCACCCGGACCTGTCCCTGGTCGATGCCAAGGAATTCGGAGATGCCGGTACGGATCAGGTGCGGCACCTGGGTCGAGGTGTAGACGACAAGCTGGCCGGCCTTTTCGTCCCAGTGGGCCAGCGTTCCCTTGCCCTCCATCGGGTTCATGCACTGGCGCGCGGTCGAGTATTCGCGTTCGACGATGACCGGCGCGGTCTTGCGCAGGGTCTCTATGTCGCCGTCGAAGAAGGTGGTCAGGAAAAGGTTGTTGCCCCAGTCCTCGTGCAGGAGCGCCGAACCCGGTTCGCGCGCCTTCAGCGCGTCGACGACCGGGGGCAGGGGGTCGATCTCGATCTCGACCCGTTCGGCCAGATCCTCCGCCTCGGCGCGGGTGGGGGCAATGCAGATCGCCAGGCATTCGCCGACGAAGCGGACCTTGTCCCTGGCCAGGGGATACTGGTCGGAAGGATTGTAGCTTGGCAGTGACGATTCAGCGCGGATCGGGCGGACATCGGCCAGATCGGCGGCGGTGAAGACGCGATCCTCAAGGCCCGCGGGTTTCGTGACCGACCGGATGCGGCCATGGGCCAGGGGGCTGCGCACGAAGGCCGCTTCCCACTGGCGGGGCAGGCGGATGTCGCCGACAAAGCGGGCCTGCCCGTTCAGAAGCCTGCGATCTTCCTTGCGCAGGACGCGTTCGCCGATTCCCGTAGACACCTTCACCTTCCTTCGCCGCGACGTGCTGCCCTTGCCGGACCATACATGCAGAAACCGGAGGGTCCAAAGAGGGTGGACCATAAACGAAGTATACTGCATAATGGGGGCCGTGCAACACCCTTGGGGGGTGACCTTGTGCTGTGGGTCGCGAGCGGCGATAAGGGCAGACCGAAACCGCAGGGCGGGGCGCCTGGTGCGCTTGATCACATCGAAGTGGCAGTGGAAATGGACAAGTCATCGCAGACGCCAGCGAAGATGGCACGGCCGGGCAAGGTCCGCAGCCGTACCTATGACGAGCTTTGGAACCGGCCGGGATACCTGATCCGGCGCCTCCACCAGATTCATGTCGGGCTGTTTGCCGAAGAATGTGGAAGCGAGGACGTGACGCCCGTGCAGTCCGCAATCCTGACCGTCCTGCAAAGCGGCGAGGAAATGGACCAGCTGACCCTGTCGACCTCGGTCGGAATCGACCGGACCAGCGGTGCGGATGTGATCCGGCGGCTTGAGCGGCGCGGGTTCCTGACGCGCCAGTCCTCGAAGTTCGACCGCAGGGCCAAGCTCGTCAAGATCACCGAAGAGGGACGGGCCTTCATCAAGGGGGTTCGTCCACGGATGGCGCGTGCGCAGGAGCGCCTCATCGCCCCGCTGACCGATGAAGAGCGTGACGAGTTCTTTCGCCTGATCAACAAGATGGTCGACGCCAACAACGAGGCGAGCCGGGCGCCCATGGGGACGCTCTGACCCTTCGCCGGGCAGGCGGTTCTCCCAGGATCCGGCAAGGAATGCCGTTCCCCCTGCGTTGCTTGCATGCGCCGTTCAAAGAAAATCGTTGCGTTTGCGCTAAAGAGGAGCATACTTCGTAAATAGAAACCGATCGCGGTACACCCCGGCCTGAACTCCGCCGCTTCGAAGTATCGGGACAAAAGCAATCCGGCCGCGCCGCCAAGGACCGCGGGCGGACGAGTTGGGAGGTAAGACGTGACCTTGCTGGCGCAATATGCCCTGACAGGAGTGGTGACTGGCTGTTTTCTTATCCTTGCCACGATAGGTTTTTCCCTGACGCGCCAGGTCGAGGGGTTTCTCAACATCGCGCATGCCGAAATGCTGGGCGTGTCTGCGTTCATCACCTGGGGGCTGAATGCGGTGGCCGGCTGGCCCTTCATCCCCTCGGCGGCGGTCGCGGTCGTGGCGACGGCTTTCCTCGGGCTTGCGATCGGGCGGGTGGTCTATGACCCGATGCGGCGCCACGGGCCCGCGGTCTTGCTGATTACCTCCGTCGGGGTGGCCTATGTGATGGCCGGCATGATGCATGCCATCATTGGCACCGGCATCCGTTCGCTCAACATCCCGCTGGCCACGTCCTACCGGGCGTTCGGTCTGCGCCTGACGGACTATCAGATGATCGTTGTCGCGCTTGCGGCGATTACCGGCGTGTCGCTTGCGCTTTTCATGAACCGGACACGGACCGGGCTTGCGATCCGGGCCATGTCCGCGAACCCCGAACTGGCCGCGTCTCGCGGGATCGACGTTCGCCAGACCTCGCGCGCGACTTGGCTGATCGCCTCCGGGCTGGCGGGTCTTGCCGGCGTGGTGCTGGCCCTGATCGCGACGCTGTCGACCGATATCGCCTTCAACCAGATCCTCCAGATCCTTGCCGTGGCGATCCTTGCCGGCCTCGGGTCGCTTTACAGCGTGATCGCCGCCGGCTTGATCGTCGGCATTGCGATGGACCTCTCTGTCTACTGGATTCCGGCGGGCTACAGGCCGCTGATTGCCTTCATGGTGGTGATCCTTGCCCTGCTCGTTCGGCCACAGGGGCTGTCGGGAAAGGCGCGGTCATGAACCTTGTGCAGCTTTTCCTGGCCGTCGTGATGTTCGGCAGCCTGTTTTCGGTGCTGACGCTGTCGCTGAACCTGCAATACGCCCGCGGCGGCATGATCAACTTCGGCACCGTCGCCTATTTCGCTGCCGGGGCCTATGCCTATGCGATCGTCACGCAAGAGCCGCCAAGCGGGCTTGACCAGTATCTGGTCGGCCTTCACGGCCCCTGGTGGGCGGGTTTCCTTGCGGCGGGCGTCGCCGCGATGGCCTTCGCCGTCCTGACCGGCTGGCCGACACTTCGGCTGCGCGGCGAATACCTTGCGCTGACGACTTTCGCCTTTGCCGAGATGCTGCATTCGCTTCTGGTGAACGAGCGGCGCATCGGCAACGGCACTGTCGGCCTTGCCAATGTGGAGCGTCCCGATCCCGGCAGCCTGGGCCTTCCGGATGCCTGGACCTATGCGGGCGCGGCCTTCGTGCTGATGCTTGCGACGGCGCTTGTCTTTCGCCACCTTCTGGCTTCACCCTACGGCCGCGCCATCGACGCGGTGCGCGACGACGAGGGCGCAGCAGAGGCGATCGGAAAGGACATCGCCCGTCTTCGCTTCGAGGTCTTCGTGATTTCGGCGGTTCCGATCGGCTTTGCCGGCGCGCTATATGCGATGATCACGACGCTTGTCAGCCCCGACCTGTTCACGGCCGAAGTGACCTTCTTCGTCTGGATCGCGCTGGTCCTTGGCGGCGAACGCACGATCCTGGGGGCGGTCCTAGGAACGATGGCGCTGGTCGGTTTTCAGGAACTCGTGCGCGCGATCCCGTTCGAATCGGTGCGCGCCGCCGAGATCGCTGCGGCGGGCGAGGATATCGTCACGGGTGTTCTATTCATCCTGATCCTGCGCTGGCAGCCGTTCGAAGCCATGATGAAACGGAGGCGGGCCGCATGACACGCGATCTTCTTGTGGTGGATCGGGTCGTCAAGCGTTTCGGCGGGCTCAAGGCCGTGGGCGGTGACGACGGGCTCAGCTTTGCGGTGCCCGAGGGGACATTCCTTGGCCTGATCGGGCCAAATGGTGCGGGCAAGTCCACGACCTTCAACCTGATTTCGGGGGTTCTGAAGCCTGACTCCGGCGCGGTGCTGCTGGATGGTGTCGATCTTGCGCAGGCACGCGCTTCCCGAATCGCGGCGCTGGGTCTTGGACGCACCTTTCAGACCCCGCGCGCCTTCCCTTCGCTTTCGGTGCTCGACAACGTGATCGTGGGGGCCGACAACGAGGGGGAGCGCGTCGGCATGGCGTTCTCGGGCCGCTGGCGTATCCGCGAACGGGCCCTGCGCGAAAAGGCCGCCGCGGTCCTCGCGCGCGTGGGGCTGTCCGACCGGATCGGCGACAGGGTCGGCAATCTTTCTGGCGGCGAGTTGCGCATGCTGGAGGTCGCGCGGCAACTGGTCCGCGACCCGAAGATCCTGCTTCTGGACGAACCGACAGCGGGGGTGGACCCGAGCCTTCAGGTGAAGCTGTCGAAGATCCTGGTCGATCTTCACGCCGAGGGGCGGACGTTGATCGTGGTGGAACACAACCTGCACTTCCTTCTGCGCATCGCCGACCGGGTGGTCGTTCTCCAGAACGGCAGGCTTCTGTCACAGGGCACCCCGGCCGAGATCAAGGCCGACGAAAGGGTTATCGCGGCCTATCTGGGGGCAGATCATGCAGCTTGAGATCACGGGGCTCAGATCCGGCTATGGCAAGGTCCAGATCCTGCACGGGGTGGACCTGACCGTTCCCCCGCGCGAAATCACGGCCGTCCTGGGGCCGAACGGCGCCGGAAAGTCGACCCTGATGAAGACCATCGCCGGTCACCTGCCGGTCATGGCGGGCGAGATCCGGTATCGTGGCAATTCGCTTGTCGGTCACACGGCCCTGTCGATCTGCAAGGAGGGCATCGGCTTCGTGCCGCAGGACCACAACGTCTTTCCCTCGCTGACGGTGCGCGACAACCTGCATGCCTCCTCGCTCGCTTTCGAGGGGGCGGACGAACGGGTGGCCGAGGTGCTGCGCCGCTTTCCGATCCTTGCCGAACGCGCCAACCAGGCGGCCTCGACCCTTTCGGGGGGCGAACGACAGACGCTGGCGATCGCGCTGGCGCTGGTGGCGGGGCCCGATATCCTGATCCTTGACGAACCCACCGCCGGTCTTGCGCCGATCTTCGTCGATCGCATCGTGTCCTGGGTGCGCGAACTTGCCGAAGAGGGCATGGGTGTCGTCTGGGTCGTCGAACAGAACCCCGAAAAGATCCTAGCCATTTCCGAGACGGCCTATGTCATCGACGCGGGCCGCAACTCCGAAATCCTCGAAGCCCGGTCGCTTCTCGCGCCCGGCCGCCTCGAGGAAGTCCTGCTTCAGGTCCAAGAGTGACAACCAGAAAGTGAGGAGTGAAAAGATGAAGACGCAGACCATGAGGAGCATGCTGCTTAAATCGACGCTGCTCGCCGGAGCATTCACCGCGTCGACGCTGGCGGCCAGCGCGCAGGATGTGACCATCGGCGTGCTGGTGCCGCTGACCGGCGAGCTTGGCGAATTCGGCAAGATCGTCGCGGGCGCGGTGGAACTGGGCGTCGCCGAGGTGAACGCGGCGGGTGGAACCAAGTGCGGCAACCTGCGCACGGTCGTCGCCGATACCGGCGGCAACCCGGAGGTCGGGATCCGCGAAGCGACCAAGATGATCGAAGGCGAGGGCGCCGTGGCCGTGGTCGGACCGACCTCGGGCGTGATGGTGGCCCTCGTCGATCTGGCCAAGCGCACCAAGACGGTGATCATGTCGCCCTATGCGGGGACGATCACGCTGAACGAACTGGGCGGCGACTATGTCTATCGCACTGTCTCGTCCGACCTTGGCGATGGCGCGGCCTCGGGCCTTTGGCTGAGCGAGAAGGGCTACAAGCGCGTGGCGATGCTGGTCCAGAACGAGGAATCGACGATTTCGCCCGCGCAGGTCGCAAAGGACAAGCTGGCAGCCTCGGGAATCGAGCTGACCGACTATGTCATCTACAACCCGGGCCAACCGTCCTATCAAGCCGAACTTGTCTCGGTCCTCGCCAACGCGCCGGACGCGATCTACCTGGCTGGCGGGCAGGAATCGGGCGTGACCGTGATCAAGGAGGCCACGGCCGGCGGGTTCGAAGGGGAATGGCTTTTCACCGCCGACCTCGCGGTGCCGGAAATCTTCGACGCTACCGGGGCGCAATATCTGAATGACCGCGCCTTCGTGGAGTTCGCTGACGCAGACAGTTCGCTGCCCGAGTACAAGGCCTTCGACGCGCTCTACCAGGAAAGGACCGGCGCCGAGCCGGGACCGTTCGCGGCCAATTCCTACGACATGGCGAACCTGATCGCGCTTTCGCTTGAAAAGGCGGATGCCTGTACCGGCGAAGGGGTGAACGCCGTGATCCGTGACATCGCCGATGGTGGAGAGGCCGTCAGCACCTTTTCCGCCGGCAAGGAGGCGATCGCCGCCGGCAAGGACGTAAACTACGAAGGCGCCTCCGGCCCGCTGAGCTTCGACGCCAGCGGCACCCCGGCGGGATCATATACGATCCAGCAAGCCAAGGACGGCAAGTGGGAGAACGTCAAGTTCTATCCCGCCAGCGCCTTCGAATAACCGATTGTTCCGTCAGGAAGATCCGACGCGAAACCCCCGGCCCCCGTGGCCGGGGGTTTTCGTTGCGGATGGCAGTCCACGACCGTCGGGGTTGCCTGATTGACAAATCCGATAAAAACTATCAGAAATTGATTGGGCGCTGCCTGATGCGCCGACCTGAAGATGGATGCACGACATGAAGGACGATGACAGGGCCCGATCCTGCGCCGCGCGCGGTGCCGCGCCGGTCGGCCTTCTGGCCGATCTGGACGCGGCAGAGGCGCTTGCCGTCCTTTGCCTGCGCCTTTGGTTCGACGGCGCGCGCGGTCGTGAAGAGCTGGCGCAAACCTTCTCGCGCGGACTTGGGCAAGAGGGCGCGGCGCGGGCGCTTTACGCTTTCGCCGATCTGCTGGAGATCTGCGCGAGCTACGGGCGGCGGCCGATCATGCACCACAAGGTCGCTTGCCGCTGCCTCGGCGCAGACGAGGCTTGCCTGGCCAATTTCCTGATGTCCGCGGCAGAGGGCGACCGCGAGGACGCCATGCTTCTGGCGACGCTGATGGTGCGTGCCGACGCCGCGCCGATGCTGGCAGAGGCAGGCTGCGCGGTGGGCGCGATCCTGCGCCGTCTGGCCCTGCACGCCACGCCCGCGCCGGCGACGCTGCACTAGGCTCTCGGCGGTGGTTCTTCACGCCAGGGGATCGGGGCCGTGAAAACGCGCGCGCGCCCAGGGGGGATATGCGGAACGGCCGTGGCCGAAGTCTTGCGCCCGGCTGAATTCCTGGCGTGTCAGCGCGCGATCTGTCCGGTCTGGCCCACGTTCTCACGCGCGACGGACACCGCCTTGAGCACGGCGTAGACAGGCCGCCCGGCTTCCAGTCCAAGTGCATCGACCGAACGGCGGGTGATGCGGGCAAGGATGGTTTCCTCGCCCGCGGTCAGACGGACCAGCGCGCCGGGGCCGTCACCGATGCGGATGTCGCGCACGGTCGCGGGAAGGATGTTGAGCGCGGAGACCCCTTGCGGACGTTGCGTCGCCAGCATCACGTCCTGGGCCAGGATGCGCAGGCGCAGCAGCGCACCGTCGCGCGCGTCGATCTGCGGCAGCCAAAGCGGGCCGGCGCCGGTTTCAAGCCGCGTGAGCCCGTCGGCCTCCTGTGCGGCAACGCGGGCGTCGAGCACCGCGCCAGCCTCGCGCAGGCCAAGCCCGGTCGCGGCGGCGGGGTCGGAGAGGATCGCGGCGGTCGGCCCCGCCGCCGTCACCCGGCCCGCCTCCATCAGGACGACGGTGGTGGCAAGGCGCGCGACCTCGGACATCGCGTGACTGACATAAAGCATCGGCAGCCCCAGTTCGTCGCGAAGCCGTTCGAGATAGGGCAGGATCTCGGCCTTGCGCGCCTCGTCCAGGGCGGCAAGCGGTTCGTCGAGAAGGAGCATCCGGGGGTTCGACAGGATCGCGCGCCCGATGGCGACCCTTTGGCGTTCCCCGCCCGACAGAGCCCCGGGGCGGCGCCCCAGAAGCGCCGCGATGCCCAGGAGATCGACGATGCGCGCCAGATCCGCGCCTGCCCCCTTCGGCGCGAAGAAGCGCCCGTAGAGGAGGTTCTGGCGCACCGTGAGATGCGGGAAAAGCCGTGCGTCCTGAAAGACATAGCCGACGCGCCTGCGGTGGGGGGGCAGGTTGACGCCCGCTGCCGTGTCAAGAAGGACGCCGTCGTCCGCGACGATGCGACCACGTTCTGGCGTCACAAGGCCCGCCACCGCGTTCACCACGGTCGTCTTGCCGGCACCGGAGCGGCCGAAAAGCGCGGTCAGGCCAGGAGGCGCCTCGAACGAAAGGTCGAGTGTGAAGCCCGGCAGGCGGTGGTTGAGCGATACCGAAAGCGTCATGCGCCACCTATGCGGCGCGCCACCGCACGGCCGACCCATTCCGAAAGCAGAAGCGCCGCCATCGCGATGACGACCGCCACCATGACCAGCCGCGCCGCCTGCGCATCGCCTCCCGGCACCTGCAGGAAGCTGTAGATCGCCGAGGGCAGTGTCTGCGTCTGGCCCGGGATGTTGGACACGAAGGTGATCGTCGCGCCGAATTCCCCCATCGCCTTGGCAAAGGCAAGGATCGCACCTGCGACAATGCCGGGCAGGATCATCGGCAGGGTGACGGTCGCGAAGATCCAGGGCCGGGACGCGCCCAGGGTTGCAGCTGCCTGTTCCAGCTTCGGGTCCACCGCCTCGATCGCGAGGCGGATCGCACGCACCATCAGGGGGAAGGCCATGATCGCGGCGGCAAGGGCCGCGCCGGTCCAGCGAAAGGCAAGGACGATGCCGAACCACTGGTCCAGAACCTGCCCGACAAGGCCCTTGCGCCCGAAGGTGAGAAGCAGAAGGTAGCCCGTGACCACCGGCGGCAGGATCAGCGGCAGATGCACGATGCCGTTCAGGACCTGGCGGCCGGGAAAGCGGCCGCGCGCCAGCGCCAGCGCGACAAGGATGCCAAGGGGCAGGCTGGCGGCCGTCGCCACCGCCGAGACGCGCAGGGACAGCGCGACCGCCTGCCATTCTTCGGGCGAAAGCCAGTCTGTCATCGGCCCGGTCTACACCCTCAGTCCAGGATCGCGAAGCCCTGATCGGCGAAGATCGCATCAGCCTCAGGCGCGCTCAGCGCGTCGAGGAAGGCCCGGTCGGCGGGGTCTCCGGCCCCGGTCAGAAGCGCGGCGGGGTAGGTGATCGACGGGTAGCTGCCCGCAGGGAAGGTGCCCGCGACACTCACGCCGGGTTCGGCGGCCGCATCGGTCGCGTAGACGATGCCGAAGGGAGCTTCGCCCAAGACGACAAGCGCCAGCGCGGCGCGCACGTTGTCGGCCTGCGCGACCGAGCCAGCGACCGCGTCCCAGGCGCCAAGGTTCTCCAGCGCGGCCTTGCCATACTGGCCGGCCGGAACCGCATCGACCAGCGCCATCGCGAGCTTCCCATCCCCGACCAGCGCCTTCAGGTCGAAGCCGGGCGCGATCGCGACCGGGGCCGCATCGGCGCCAGTCGCAACCAGCACCAGCGTGTTGCCGAGGATGTCGCGGCGGCTGCCATCCGCGATCAAACCGGCCTTCTCGACCTCGTCCATCCAACGGGTGTTGGCGGAAATGAAGATGTCTGCCGGTGCGCCCTCGATGATCTGCCGGGCAAGGGCATTCGATCCGGCATAGCTGATCGTGACGCTGTGGCCGGTCGCGGCCTCGAACGCCGACGCGACCCGGTCAAGCGCGGTCTTCATCGAGGCTGCGGCGAAGACGACGACTTCGTCGGCGGCCGCCGGTCCGGCAAGCAGCGCGAGGAGGGGCAAGGCGAGAGGGAAGCGGGGCATTGTATCTCCGGTCGATATGTTCCGTGAAACATATCTAACAAACGCATGCCGCCAGCAAGCGTTATTTTCCTTCGGACATATCCGGGCCGCCGCGCAACATCGCTTCGAGCAAGGCGATCTGATCGGCCGTGGCGCGGCGGGCGCGGTCGAGGATCTCTGCGTAAAGCGACAGGACCGCTTCGCCGGCCTCGGTCAACCGGGCGCCGCCGCCACCGGGGCCGCCCCGGGCGCTGGCGACCAGCGGATCGCGAAAGGCGCTGTTCATCTCCTCCACCAGAAGCCAGGCGCGCTTGTAGCTCATGCCCATCTCGCGCCCGGCGGCGGAGATCGACCCGGTATCGCGGATGCGCGCCAGAAGCTGGGCCTTTCCGGGGCCAAGCATGGCGTCGTCGAACAGAATACGGAGCTTGAGCGTGGTCATGACGGCATCCCTTGCAGTCTTGCCGTTATGTCCGTTTCAAGCCTGCGCCCGCAAGCCCCAGGGGGGGGCTAGACCGGCTTGGCGGCCAGCGCGTTCGCCGTGCGGCGTCGCGGCTGCGGCTTGCCCTGGGCCGGGATTGTGGGGATGCGGTTGCGGTGGCGTTTGCGATTGTTCACCGCGGATTCCAGCGCGAGTTTCAGGCCGGTCGGGCCGAAGCCGGCAGGCAGGACACAGTCCGCATCGTCATCCGCTGTCCCGCCGAAGTCTGCCCTCGACGCCCCGTCGGCCACCAGGACCAAAGGCAGGTCCGGCCCGCATTCCCGCAGGCGCCGCAACAATCTGCGTGTCTCGTCCCAGGAGGCGGAGGGACCTGACCAGATGATCAGCGCGGCGGTATCGGGGAGGGGGTGCTCCAGGATTTGGAACGCCATGTCGAGAGAGACGCGAACGATTCCCCCGGCGCCAAGGCCGGCGACCCATCTGCACAGGTCAGGCCCATGGTGCTCCGGTGCGTTCACAGCGAGCACACGTTCGCCCCGCAGGAGGTCAGCCCGGAAATGCGCCGGACGCGGGGCAGGTGCAGACACCCGCGCGCGGTCCGGCCGCAAACCATCCACCAGACGCGCAGCCAGACCGAAAAAGCCCGTGCGACGGTCCGGCAGGGCATCGAGGTCGAAGGAGGAATTCTTCATGAGGCAAGCACCGTTAGGGCGATTGCCGTCATTTCAGCACTTGCGGGCGCGCTTCTTAAGCCCCGCTTTCGTGCGGAAAATCAAAAGAGGATAGCCAAAAAGGGGCTCATGATCGCCATTCGCGCGATCATGTCGCCTTTCGTATAGTATCCGGCGCCGAGTTCTGGTCCGCCGCCAGGGCCGCCGCGATCGCAAGGACGGAATCCAGCTCTTCGCTGGTCTGGCGCCAGTCCTCGCGAAGCGTCCTGCAAAGCGTTGCTGCCACGTCGTGGGCGCACCCTTCCTTCAGGCTCGACTCGATCGCAACCAGCGTGTCGCGCGTCCGGTGCGCACCAAGCATGGCGACAGCGCCGGCCAGCTTGTGTGCATCCTGCGCCAGGCCGTTTCGCTCTGCCGGGGCCGCGTTCGGGTTGTTCATCCGGCTGACCAGTGCCTGCAGGTCTGTATCGATCTCGCTGGCGATCTTCGATATCCGCTGAATCCCGAGGGCTTCGATCAGATCGCGCAGGTTCTCCTCCTCGATCGCCGCGATCCCGGGGGCAGGGGCGGAATCGGTCGTCAGTTCTGCAAGCAGCTGGCGAAGCCGGGCGCGCGAAATCGGCTTTGCCAGGGCTGCGGTCATGCCGGCCGCCAGGAACCCTTCGACCTCGGAGGCCTGGGCATAGGCCGTTACCGCGACGATCGGCACCGCGCTGCACGGACCCGGCGCGCCACGGATTTCCCGTGTGGCGTCGGCACCGTTCATCACCGGCATGCTGATATCCATCAGGATCATGTCGAAGGCTTCCCTGCGGGCAAGGCGCACGGCTTCCTGCCCGTCACGCGCCGCGGTGACATGATGTCCGTCTGCCACCAGCAACTCTGTCAGGATCTCGAGGTTGATCAGGTTGTCCTCTGCGACAAGGATACGAAGCGGGCGGGAGGGCGGCGTCGCTTCCTCTGCGCCCTGCGGGGCGGCGACGGGCGCGCTGGTTCGGGCCGCACCGGGAAGCGACAGCAGGAAGGTGCTGCCCTTGCCGAGTGTACTGCTGACCGTCAGGCTGCCGCCCATCATTTCGGCCAGCCTTCGGCTCAGGCCCAGTCCAAGGCCGGTGCCGCCGGCGCTGCGTTCGTATCGGCCATCGATCGTGACGAAATCGTCGAAGATACGCGCAAGGTTTTCCGGCGCGATGCCGATCCCGGTGTCTTGAACCGCAATCTCGAATCCGCCGTCCGCGCCTTCTGTGGACCGGATATGAATAACCCCGCCATGCGTGAACTTGATGGCATTGCTGACAAGGTTGATCAGCGTCTGCCGGATCATCCGGGCGTCGCCGAGATAGGTCGGTTCACCCGCGATCATGTTTTCGACGACCAGCGTGTTGCCGGCAAGGTGCGCGGCGTGAACCTGGTTTTCGTAGACCTCGCGGGCAACATTTTCGACGTTGAAGGGCTCTTGCGTCGTTTCGATGCCTTTCGCATCGATCCGAGATATGTCGAGCACCGAGTTGACGTGGCTCATCAGGATGTCGCAGGAGGTCTGCATCGTCCCGATGATCTTCTGCTGGCGATCGGTCAGCCGCGTTTCGCCAAGAACCTGAAGCGCGCCGATCAGGCCGTTCAGCGGTGTCCGGATCTCGTGGCTCATCAGGCTGAGCATACGGGCCTTCGTGTTCTCGCCCGCCAGCGCGCTTTCCAGCGCTTCTTTCAATGCCTGCTCTCGTTGCAGCCGTTCGGTGATGTCGCTGATCCAGACCAGCACCATGCGGCCCGCTTCGCTTTTCAGCACCGAGATCGAAGCCTTCACCGGGAAAAGCTGACCATCCTTGCGTCGGGCCTGGGTGATCTGTTCGGACAGGTTGGCGGCAAGCGTGATGTCGCTGCCCGCCGCGCTTTGCTTGACACGGCGGATCGCCGTCTTGAGGTCCTCGTCGATGGCGACATCGGCGATGTGACGGTCAAGAGCATCCGCGGCCGCGATGCCGAACATGCGTTCGGCCGCGCGGTTGAAGTCGGTCACGATTCCGTCCTGGCTGACGGTGATCACGGCGCCGCTGGTGCGGGTAAGGATCGCCTCGATCCGGGATTTGGTTTCTCCGATCCGCTGTGCGCGCAACTCGGCGCTGCGGGACAGGCGAAGAACGAAAAGCGTGCTGAGGACAAGGACCACGATCAGCAACGCCCCCAGCGCGCCAAGCTGTATCAGCGTCGTGACCAGCGTGCTGCGGATCGAATCCGCGAACTGGGTTCGCAAACTTACCGTATGAAGCACGATCTGGCGAACCGTGCTGCGGATCGCGTTGACATCGACGTGGAGGCTGTCAAGCGCGCCCTGCAGTTGATCGTCCGGCCCATCGATCTTCGCCACGTTGCGGTCAAGGAACGCCCGTATGGCGGCGAGGTTTGCATCGAATTCGGCGCTCTCACGCAGATCCTTGTAGGCGGCCCCTTCCTCGATGATCTTGATGCGGCTGTAGAAGATGTCGAACGCGCGTTTCACGCGATCCAGATCGCCGGTCTGAGGATAGAGCTGCGCATCCGCCAAAGCGGCTTCCAGCGCGCCCAGTTCCACCTCTGCCTGTCCGATGTTCCAAAGCACCCTGTCCTCGATGGCAGAGCGGTGCCGTTCAAGGTCAAGCAGGACGTTCTGGATCAGAAACGCGGAACTTGCGACACAGAAGATCATGACCAGCGCTGCCCAGCAGGCGGCGCTGCGGAAGCACAGGCGCAAGCCACCTGCAAACCGGGTCAGGCGGCTGTTCCTGCCATGGCGCGCGGCGGATATGTCCTGTCCATCGCTCCCCATCGGTGGCTCTCCAACGGCGGCGTCTTGATCGGCACCGGGCGACGGCGCGAGCATCACTCTGTCACGTTGAGCGACACGAGCTGCCAGACACTCCGGGAATAGGCAACATCGCTACGATAGCGGATATCGGCGTCATAGGGATAGACGATCCAAAGTGGCCCCTTGTCGCGCAGCGACATCACATCGCCGTTCAGAAGATAGGCAATGACCGGCGCTTCCGTTTCGGTTTCGACCAGCGGAATATCCGCACCGTAGTCATTGGCCGCCGCTGCCCAGACGTGCTGCCCCTCGGCGCCGACGCGCTCCAACAGGGCGCGCAGCGGAACGCCTTCGAATTTCTGAATGCCATCCGTCCAGATGGTTGTCGTTTCCATCGTCACGGGGCCGACGGACCGGATCTCTGCCAGATCGAAGGCGGCGCAGTCGCCCTGGTTGCGTACCTTGATCTTGCCGCAGACCGTCAACAGCACCTCTCCCTTCGGCGGGCTGAGCGGAGGAAGGGAATTCGCGCCTGCCGGGAAAGCTGCGGCCAGAAGGGTTGCGGTAGCGAGGAGACGCCAAAATTTCTGCTGTTTCATGTTCTTATCTTTGGCCCTGAGGAACCCATGTTCCAAATCTCGAAAGGTGTGCCCTAATCCGACTTTGCATAGCAATGGCGCGAAAGTATATATTCCTCTGCTTTAGCAGAACCCGACGGGGACGATTTGCGCTTGCGGATGGCCGATGCGAGGCCCATGTTTAGACGAACGATCCTTGCGAACAACATGGAAACGCTTTGTCGGAATGAAAGTTCTTATTGCGGACGATCATGCATTGGTTCTTGAAACCCTTGCCGCATTCATCGCGAACCAGGAAGGCATGGAAGTTCGATCGGCTTCCGATGTCGCCGGGACGCTGAAGCTGATCGGGTCCGAGGGGCGTTGTTGCACAAATCGGGCAAGGGATTCACTACATGAATCCAGCATGATAGC
>ERZ795053.1037-NODE-1037-length-35616-cov-15.349006_pt1 | contig 35616 bp, 27 predicted proteins | sample MGYA00375137_ERZ795053 | MGnify/ENA primary metagenome ERZ795053 (study PRJEB30182, sample SAMN05720284) | activated sludge metagenome | isolation source: Anaerobic digester | place: Hong Kong | collected 2014-12-17 ...
ACAAATGTTGAAGATATTTGAGCCGACAATATTTCCGATGGCCAAATCATCCTGCTTTTTGATGATAGCCGTGATAGATGTGACCAACTCCGGCAAGCTGGTTCCGATGGCAATCATAGTTAATCCAACAAGGGCTTCACTAATGCCCAGTTGAAGGGCTATCTGGGTAGCGGAATCCACCGTCAAATTGGCTCCCAATACCACCATGACCAAGCCGATCAGCGTGAGCAAGCCGTTCTTGATTCGCTGTTGTTTGATATCCTTGAGCTGGGTTTTACTGTGCGGAGATTGCTCCGATTTTTTGCGTTCTCGGTCGCTTTTTGCCATGACCAGTGTGTATTCCATAAAAATGATAAAGAAGATGATCAAAATAAAGCCGTCATATCTGTCCAATCCGTATTTTTCCCCTCTCAAGAGCATGGCCATGAGTGCAAAACTGACCAGTATGTTGAAGGGTAATTCTTTTCTGACCGTTGTTTTACTGATAAGCATCGGGGACAAAAGGGCTGCAAATCCAATGACCAGCGCAATGTTGGCGATGTTGCTGCCAATGACGTTAGAAATGGCAATGGAACCCGATCCTTTCATGGCAGCGCTGACACTCACAGCCAATTCAGGCGCACTGGTGCCAAAAGCCACAACGGTAAGCCCGATAAATAGCGGTGAAACGCCAAAGCTGGAGGACAGTCCCGATGCACCATCCACCAGCCAGTCAGCGCCTTTGACGAGTAAAACGATACCCAGAATAAGAAGAATGAATTGAAAAAACATACTATATACCACTCCTTAGAGTGGGGGCATCTTGCGCTTCGCCTTTTTTGACGAATAAGATGCACAATAAAGCGGCCAGAAAAGCCAAAACGGAAAATTTAATCATCGACGGGTAGGACAAGATATCGATCACGCCTCCCACCAAGGGTGGTGCTACAATGGAGGCCATCATGGAAAAGAAATAGTACAACCCGGTATGTCCTCCCACCTTATCTTCTGTTACCATGTCCACCACCATTGGCAACGAGTTGATGTTGATGCAGCCCCAGCCGATCCCTGCGATCACAAGAAAAATCTGTATGAGCATGAATTCGGATGTTCTGGGAATTTTAAACATGGCATCCAGGCCGTTTAAGGTCGTGGTGTCTTGCTTGATGGTGATCATACTCACCATAAAGAGGCAGAAGATCAGAATAAGTAAGCCGATGATAATGGTTTTCTTTCTTCCGATTTTGCTTCCGATGAAACCGGCCGGTATGGAAAAGACCATGAACATGAGTGAGAACAACCCCAATGCGATGGAGGCGCTTCCAGCCGTCACTTCCAGATATTGGGTTCCGTAAATAGTAAAAAAGGTTTCAAGGGTTCCAAAACCGCAAAACCAGAAGAATATAGCCAGTAAGATGAACAACAGGCTTTTGTCTTTATCTTTGATGAGGTTTTTCAAACTGCTTAGGAGTGTTTTAAAAGAACCGGCAAAATTGACCTTTTCCTTTTTGTCCGTTTGCCTGCTGATGACGGGTTCACGAATTAATGTCAATACCAACGATGAACTGATCAGCAACGCTACACCACCGGCTAAAAACGGAAGGGACTGATTCATATCAAACAGGATACCGCCGATAAAAAAAGCCAACAGACTGCCAAATCCACCCATGAAATTGATGACGCCGTTGGCCTTGCTTCTGTCACGAGAGGGAACAAGGTCTGGCATCAAGGCGATGACGGGAGATCGGAAAATAGCCATGGCAATATTCATGAGGATGATGATCAAAATCATCCAAAAAATATTGGACAGCTTGGCAAAGGGAATCCCCATAAAGAACAAAGCCCCCAAGGGCGCTCCGATTAAGATAAACGGCTTTCTTCTGCCGATTTTTGTTCGGGTGGAGTCGCTCAAAAAGCCAATATATGGCTGCAATACAACGGCCAGAATATTATCAAAGGTCATAATAAACCCAACCAGCATGGAACTAATGGCAAAGCTTTTCAGGAAGATGGGTACGAATGCGTTGTAAAGTGCCCAAATTAAGCTCACTCCGAAAAAGCCAAAACCCAAAACAAATGTTTCAGGATAACTCATTTTTGTTTTTTGCACACGAATCATTCCCCTCTGAAAAATGCTTTCTTCTTATTAAGATAAAACGAACACAGTTCGTTGATCGGTTCAAATTGATGATACACCTTTAAAAATGTTAATCGTTCTTCTTCGGTCGGCTCAATCCACAAAACGTTCAACACCAAAAGAATCAATCCAGACAAATCCAGATTTTGGGACTGTTCTGGTTGTGATTGAGACCTTTCCAGTAGTTCTTCCATGTCCATAAAGGATTCTCTGCCCGTTTGGACCAGTTGATTAGCCAAAGACCAATCCAAATCAATGATCTCGTCAGCTATCCTTTCCATCCATTCATTGGGATCGCTGTGTTCATCAAAGAAAACAAAACTGTCCGTATTCAAAACGAATAGGAATCTGGAAAAGACCAACCAATCCAGTGAATGGCAGATGTCGGCTGAGAAAGAACATAAGGCCCTGAACAAGGAGAAAGAGAACCCTTCATAAGCCTGGAGGATGTCTATGGCCAGGGGTAAAAGTTCCGGATTGAATGGTTGCGAGAGATCCGTTTCCGGCATCATTCCCCTGGTTAAGTCCACCAAACGCCCCTTTAAAGGATCGGAGATGTCCTCATAAGCATCTAACACATAGGCGGAAAAAGACATCAAGGAAAAATTTTCACCGGTATTTGTCAATTCATGGTCCAATTCCCTGTCAAGATGTGTCATTTCCAATGAATGATCGCCAGTGCTTATCTCTCTCAACAACGCTTGCGCTTTGGTAAACAGCCCTTTAAACGCATACACCTGCATCAAGTGCCATTTCAGTGTCAGTGCATCTTCGATCTTCAAGCCTTCCAATAAGATAGACAAAGCCGCATCAAAATAACCGAGATTTTTGTATAAGATACCCATTTCATTGTACACATTCACTCTTTTGGCATCGATTTGGATGCATTGTTTGAGGTGATCCAATGAGAGAAGGGGCTTTTTGAGCCTCATGTAGGTAAACGCAATATTATAATGCAATTCGAAATTCTGAGGGTCTCTTTTTAACCCCTTTTCAAACGATTCACGGGCTTTTTCAAATTGCTGTTTATTGTTATAGATGACCCCCAGTCTAATATAAGGGGGGATAAATGACGGCGCAATTTCGACAGCCTTTTTATAGCAATCCATGGCACGGGTGTAATCACCGATTCTGTGAAAAATATCACCACATGCGACATAAGCCGGTGTGAATTGCCGGTCCCTTTCCAGGGTTTGTGTGAATTGTTCCAAGGCATTATCCAAATCATCCAATTCAAACAACAATTGTCCCAACTCGAAAGTAAGCATCGGGTTCACCAGATTTAAAGCGGCGGATTGTCGCAGGTTGGTTTCAGCTTTGCCAAATTCACCTGTTTTTTTGAACAGCAAACCACTGTAAAAATAGTACAAATAATCATCACTTTTACATTCAAGAGATTCTTCAAGCAATTGAGAAGCTTCATCAAAGGCATTATCCCGTAAAGCCATTTTGAATTGTTCAAAGATAAAATACCTCAGATAAGAGCCGTAATAGGCATCTTTTTTTGCTTTCCATTGCGCCCGCAATCCCCTGAGAATGATGTCCAGAGGAATGGTGTTCTGTTGTTCGATGACCGGTATATCTTGGGCAAGCACGGGCAATTTCAAAGGCAAGTTTTGACTTTTTGCGACTTCCGGTTTAAGGGGCAAATACACAATGGCATAACTCATGTATCATCACACTCAGTTGGGCTGCATATACAGCTGCAAAAATTCTTCCACCGACAAAACGGTCATAACGACGTGCCCGCTGTCCATCATGATAAAAGACTTGGTTTCAGCACCGTAGGTCAAGTTGAGAATCATTTGCTCTTTATCTGCAACCGACTTGAATTTTTTTATAATCGAATTACTAGGGGAAAAAATCCCCTGTACCCTGCTTTTAACAATATAGGTTTTGAACCCGATATCGATCAATTCTCCTGAATTCAAAGTTCAACACTCCTAAGGAATTTTGCGGCATCTTCTGGAGGAGTGGGATTAATATAGAAACCAGATCCCCACTCAAATCCAGCCACTTTTGTCAAACGGGGAACAATTTCCAAGTGCCAATGATAAAAGTCTTTCCCATCCCCCGTAGCAGGTGCGGTATGCAGCATAAAGTTAAAAGGTGGATCGTCCAGGGCCTTGTATATTCTCGCAAGGGAATCCCTTAAAATTTGGGCAAACCCCTGAACTTCCTTCTCTTTGATCTGTCCGAAATCATGATTATGAATCTTTGGCAAAATCCAGGTTTCAAAAGGAAATCTTGAAGCATAAGGATTGATTGCTATGAAATCATCCGTTTCCTCTACAATCCGTGTACTTTCCATTCTTTCCTGATAAATGATGTCGCAGAAAATACACCTTTCTTTGAACTTGTAACGCATTCTGGAGCCGTCCAATTCCTCCTGAACCCTTTTGGGAACGATGGGGGTTCCGATGATTTGCGAATGGGCGTGTGCTAAGGATGCGCCGGCGTCTTTCTTATGGTTCTTAAAGATCAAAACGTATCGGATGTTTTCATCACTGGCAATGGCGTTATAACGGGCCTTATACGCCCAGATAATCTCTTCAACCTGCTCAGCTTCCAAAGTGGCGATGGTTGCATTGTGATCGGGGGTTTCGATGACAATCTCATGATGGCCAAACCCGGTCACCGCATCGTACATCCCGTGTCCATACCGTTCCAGCTTGATGTTGTTTTCCAATGCTGGAAATTTATTAGGCACCACTCTGATCCACCATCCGGGTGTGTTGGGCTGGGTATCCTTCGGCCTGAAGGATAGGATTTCCGGCGGTGTGGTGTATTCGTTACCATAATCAAAAGGACAAAAATTACTTTTGGGCTCTTCTGAACGGATCGAGAAATCCATGGGTCTTTTCGCCCTCTCCGTTGCAATGATCACCCATCTATTCGATACGGGGTCTCTCCTCAATTCAGGCATTGAATTCCCTCCTAAAAGTTCTCTTTTTTGTTGATTCCCTCCTGGTAAACGTAAAGGTATTCTTTGGCCGATCTTTCCCAGGAAAAATCTTCATCCATGGCGTTTTTAATCAGTTCTTTCCACTGCGTTTTGTTCTGATAGAAATACAGGCCTCTCAAGATGGTGTATAGCAGTTCGGATTCTTTGTATTCTGAAAAGACAAACCCGTTGCCGTCAGCGGTTTCCGGCTTAAATTCTCTGACAGTGTCCGCCAGTCCGCCGGTGAGATGGGCAATGGGAATTGTTCCCATCCTCAAACTAAACAATTGTCCCAAGCCGCATGGTTCGTATTTGGAAGGCATCAAAAACAGATCAGATCCCACGTAGATTTGATTTGCCAAGTCAATGTCAAACGTAATGTTGGCAGAGACTTTTTCAGGGTATTTTCTGGACAAGCGCATGGCCATTTCCTCATATTCCGGTTGACCGGTTCCCAAGATCACCATCTGAAGGTTTTGCATGAAGACCAGGTCTGATATCTTTGAAAAGATGTCCAATCCCTTTTGAGAAACCAGTCTGGTAATGATGCCGATCAAGGGAATATCCGAACGCTGAGGCAATCCCAACCTCGTTTGTAACTCAGCTTTGGCAATGGATTTACCGGTCAAGTTGTCTTTGTTGAAAGGATGGTTGGCGATGGTTGGTATTTGCGGGCCGAATACTTCATAGTCGATACCGTTGAGTATACCGTACAAGGATTCGCTTTTGATGCTGAGGACGCCTTCAAGATGTTCACCAAAACGATAGGTCTGAATTTCTTGAGCGTATGTGGGACTCACGGTTGTGATGATGTCCGAAAATAAAATACCGCCTTTCATAAAATTGATGTCCCCGTAAAATTCAAGCGCATCCACATTGAACAGGAAATGAGGTAATCCGGCGTAATTCAGGTACTTACTGGCGACACGTCCCTGATATCCCAGATTATGGATGGTATACACACTTAAGGATGATCTCAAGAGATTGTCCTCTTTGTAGAGTGTTTTTAAGTAAACCGGAATCAATCCCGTTTGCCAATCGTTGGCATGGATGACATCATATTGCTCTCCCAATTGTTTGATGGCGGCCAGAGAAGCGGCGGAAAAAAAGACGGCTTGTGTTGCGGCATCTCCTTCCCCATATACCTCCTCCGTTGAAAAGATGTGTTCGTTGGCTACCAGGTAAACGTCACAGGTGGAACCGGGTAAATGTGTTTTGTACAACGAAGCCGTTTCATTGGTTTGGATAAAGGGTATTTCAAAAGTATCGAGTACTTTTTCGATGGCATAATCGTATTTGAGGGAATTTTTATCGACTATTTTGTGATAAGGCATAAAGATGTCCACATCAACCTGATTTCTTTCAAGATACTTCGGCAGTGAACCGATGACATCCGCTAATCCCCCCACCTTGGCGAAGGGAAACACTTCATAGGAAATCATTGCAACTCTCATAGGCATTCTCCTTTCATTTTATGGTCTCTCTCGGTTGAAATTGATGGCTTTTATTTGCCTGTCAAATAAGCTATCATCGATTTTGCCGCCTGTTTGCCGGCCCCCATCGCTTCAATAACGGTTGCAGCACCGGTTACAATGTCTCCCCCGGCAAAGATACCCTCCACAGAAGTCATCAGCTGATCATCAACTTGAATGGTTCCCCACCTGGTTAATTTCAGCTGGGGAAATGATTCCAGCAGCAGTTTATTTGGCGTTTGTCCTATGGCTTCAATGACGGTATCCGCTTCAAAGATCTCAAATTGACCTTCAACCGGAACGGGGCGTCTGCGACCTGATTCATCGGGTTCACCCAGTTTCATTTGCTGAACCTTAACCGCTTTCAGCTTTCCGTTCTCTCCGATATAGGCTACCGGGTTCATGAGCCAATGGAATTCTATCCCCTCTTGGACGGCATGATGATACTCCTCGATCCTAGCGGGAATCTCGCTTTCCGTTCTTCGGTATACGACTTTCACATGGTTGGGGTGATAGGTGATATGTTCAGAATGCCCAATGGTCTGTCCCATTCTAAGCGCACTTCGCGCAGAATCCATGGCCACATTTCCGCCGCCTACCACAATGACATTTTGACCTACCCTGACAGGTGTGTCAAAGCGTGGGAAATTGTAACTTTTCATGAGGTTAATACGTGTCAGAAACTCACTGGACGAGTAGATACCGATGAGTTCCGATCCTTCTATTCCCATCATCCGAGGTGTTCCCGCCCCGATTCCGATAAAGATAGCGGCATATGTCTTCATAAGTTCTTCGATCGTCATGGTGCGACCAATGATGAAATCTGTTTTGATTTGAACACCCAATTTCTGAATGTCGTCAATCTCCTGGCGAACGATTTCCTTCGGGAGTCTAAATTCAGGGATACCGTAAACCAACACCCCTCCGGGAAGGTGTAACGCCTCATATATGGTGACATCATAGCCTCGCTCAGCCAAATAAGCAGCAGCTGTTAATCCGGCTGGTCCAGATCCCACAATGGCAATTTTTTGACGGGTTGGATTGACATGATTCTCAACAGGGATAGAACCCTGTTCACTTCTGTTTCGGTCTGCAACATAACGTTCCAGCTTCCCGATAGAAATAGGCTGGAACCCCTTCATTTTGTTCATGATGCAGGCACCCTCGCATTGTGTTTCCTGAGGACACACCCTGCCACAGATTGCAGGCAGGTAATTGTATTGCCTTAAAATCTCGCCTGAACCCGTGTAATCCTTTTCAGTGATTTTTTTGATGAATCCGGGAATGTCTATGCTGACCGGGCAACCCTTTACACATAAGGGATTGGTACATTGTAAACACCTTTGAGCCTCGCTAATAGCCTCCGATTCTTCATAGCCCAAATTGACCTCGAAGAAATCCTCTTTTCTCTTTTGAGTATCTCTTTCATGAGTGGGGATTCGCTCCCGTTTTTTGTCTTGTAAACTCATGAGGATTCCTCCTGCCCATTTTGGGATTGATGAGACAAGCCCAACCGGCAGATATGCTCACTTTCTTGCTCTTCTTGAAGATATTGTTTTTGCCGGTTCATGAGAATATCCCAATCCACCGCCCTGCCGTCAAATTCGGGGCCGTCTACACAGGCGTATTGAATGGTGTTGTTCACTTTAACCCTGCAACCCCCGCACATTCCCGTGCCATCGATCATGATCGGATTGAGTGAGGTCCAGATCAACAGATCCTGTTCTTTGGCCACCAAGGAACAGTATTTCATCATGACCGTCGGTCCTACCGCCCAAGCGGCATCAAATTCACGGCCCCCTTCAAACAGGCTTTTCATGGCATCTGTCACCAACCCTTTTGTCCCTGCGGAACCATCATCCGTATAGATCAGCAACTCATCAGAAATTTGTCTGATTTCATCTTCCAGAATGATATGCTCGCTGTCCCTTGAACCCAGGATTGTTGTGACGTGATTGGACTGCTCCTTTAAGGTCTTGATAATGGTCAAAATGGCGGCAATGCCGACACCGCCTCCAATGACTAAGGTTTTTTCCCCCGTAGGAATTTCAGAAGGTTTTCCCAAGGGACCCGCACAATTGCTTATGGCATCTCCTTCGTTAAGCCGGGAGAGTTTTTGCGTGGAAGTGCCCACGACCTGATAGATGATTCGAATGGCTTCTTTTCCATCCGAGTCCGCAATGGTCAAGGGAATTCTTTCGGATTCCTCATCCGACATGATAATCACAAATTGCCCCGCTTTTGCATGAGTGGCTATTTGAGGCGCCTTTATCCAAATATCGAATTCGTTTGGCGCCACTTGCTTCTTTCTTAGGATAGTGTACGACAAAATGATAACCTCCAATACCGATTATCTGATGACTGACATCATTCTTCAGTTTGAAATGCCTCTGGATCGGGATAAAATTCCTCCAATATAGCGGCACATCTGGGACAGGTATCGGGATATTTACTGTTGCTGCCCGTTTGTTCATGGTAATTCCAACAGCGTTGGCATTTTTCGCCTTTTGCGTGTTCAACGATGATATCCAACCCATCCTCATTCTGCGTTTTTTCGCATTTTTCAAGACTGACCTGAGAAACGATGAAGAACCTTTCCAGCATATCCTTCTGACTATCCAGAAGTTGATATATCTCATCGGAGGATGTTTTCAGCAGACAATGGGCATCCAACGAATGGCCGATGATACCGGAAGTTCTGCTTTTTTCAAGGGTATTATTCACTTTTTCCTTCATATCCAGCAACTGTTGCCATTTTTCCTCCAATGCCATGTCTATCGCTTCGGGGTTAGCTATCGGCCAGTCCATCGCATGAACTGTTGCAAATTGTTTAGCGGATTCGGGCAAATACTCGTAAACCTCTTCCGCTGTGAAAACCAGGATGGGTGAGAGCATGAAGGTCAGCCCAGTTAAGATCTCATACATGACGGTTTGACCGGATCGCCTGTCAAGCGAAGCCGTTCCCTCCACATAAAGCCGGTCTTTGAGTACATCCAGGTAAACATTGCTCAGATCCGAGACGATGTACTTGTTGATGGCTTGAACCCCTTTGTAAAACTCAAAGTTATCGTAATGGGTTTGAACGGTTTTGATCATGTTGTTTAATCTGGACCATGCCCATCGATCAAACTCCAGCATCTGCTGGCGGTCAACGGTATCGGTAGCCGGATCGAAATCCGACAGGTTTCCCAACAAGAATCTCAGGGTGTTTCGGATTTTTTTATAAGATTCGGTATATTGTTTCAGGATTCCCAAAGAAACGTTGATATCGTTTCTGTAATCGGATGAGCCTACCCATAAGCGCAGGATATCGGCACCGTATTGCTCGATGACCTCCTGAGGATGAATCACATTGCCTAAAGACTTGCTCATCTTATAACCTTTGCCATCTCTGATGAATCCGTGGGTGACAACACTTTTAAACGGGGCGATACCATGTTTGGCGACTGAAAGGAAAATGGAGGAGTTGAACCATCCCCTGTGTTGATCACTTCCTTCCACATAACAATCTGCCGGGTATCTCAAAACTTCTCGCTGTCGTATTACGCTTTCAAAGGATGAGCCGGAGTCTATCCAAACATCCAAAATGTCTTCTTCTTTGCTGAAATGATCCGAGCCGCAATGGGGGCATTTAAATCCTTCTGGTAACAGTTCTTTAACATCCTTTGAAAACCATGCGTTGGTTCCTTCATTTTCCACAATGGCAATCACATGATCCATGGTTTGTGAATTCATGATGGTTTTTCCGCAATTCTCACAATAATAAGCCGGAATAGGTATTCCCCAAGATCGCTGTCGGGAGATACACCAATCGGGTCTATCTGCAATCATAGCGGTGATTCGGTTTTCACCCCAATCGGGAACCCACTTGGTCTTTTTCACCTCATCCAGGACCTTCTGGCGCAGATTATTTTTGTCGATATCGATAAACCATTGTTCCGTTGCACGGAAGATAATGGGCTTTTTACATCGCCAGCAATGGGGGTAAGAATGGGTGTATTTTTCTGCATGAACAAGTTTTCCCAGATCATTGAGCATGGCGTTGATCTTTTCATTGGCTTTGAATACGAATGTTCCCTGCATTTGCTGGAATTCTCCGGTGTACTTTCCCTGTGAATCAACTGGAGAATAGACATCCAATCCGTATTTCATCCCGGTAAGGTAGTCATCCGCACCGTGACCGGGTGCTGTATGAACACATCCGGTACCCGTGTCCAAAGTGACGTAGTCTGCCAGAACAACCAACGATTCCCTGTCCAGGAACGGATGCATGGCCTTTTTCCCTTCAAGTTCCCTGCCCTTCCAGGATTTTTCGGCAACGACGGGTTGTTCATGCCCGATTTTACCCATGAGCACTTCAACCAATTCTTTGGCCATGATCCACTTTTCTCCGTTGAAGTCAAACTGGATGTATTCAAAGTCCGGATGCACGGCAATGGCTAAGTTGGCAGGTAATGTCCACGGTGTGGTGGTCCAAATGATGATGTAGGTATCGGGTTCTCCTTTTAGGGGAAACTTCACATAGATGGAATCCGATTGTTCATCGGCGTATTCGATCTCAGCTTCTGCAAGTGCCGTTTCACAGCTGGGGCACCAATGGACCACTTTTTTGCTCCGATAAACATTATCGGTTTCGACCAAAGCCTTCAAGGTTTCTAAAACTTTGGCTTCATAAGCTGGATTTAAAGTTAAATAGGGATTATCCCATTCACCAGCTACACCCAGTCGTTTAAAGTCCTCACGCTGGATGTCCACGTAATTCATGGCGTATTGTGCGCATTTCTCCCTGATTTCCAGTTTGGTCATCTCGTTGATTTTACTTCCCAGTTCTTTGGAAACATGGTGTTCGATTGGAAGACCGTGGGTATCCCATCCGGGAACATAAGGGGCTTTAAAACCTCGCATGGTTTTGTATTTGATGATAATATCTTTCAGAATCTTGTTCAGTGCGGTGCCGATATGAATCTTTCCGTTGGCGTAGGGAGGACCATCGTGCAGAATAAACGATTCCGCATCCTCTCTGTTCTGTAACAAATAGTTGTAAAGGTCCATTTTCTTCCATTTCTCCAGATATTCCGGTTCTTTTTTTGCCAATCCGGCCCTCATGGGGAATTTTGTCATCGGTAAATTTAACGTTTTTTTATATTCCATCTATTGGGTGCATACCGTATCTTGGCTATACACCTTAACACCTCCCGGCTTTTTGTTTTTGTTTGTTTTTTTCAGCTACTGTTTGAAATACTTTGAAAAAGTTTACAGCAGGTGCTGGATCTCCTGCTTTAAAATACTGAAATCGGAACTTTTAACCACATAAGCGTCAGCCGCCCATGAGGATAAATCAGCCTTATAATGGCTGTATGCGGTGAGTAGAATGATTTTTACCGACGGGCTGATCTTTCTGATTTCCCCGGCCAGTTCCAATCCATTCATATCGGGCATTTCAATATCCACTGTAATCAAATCAAAGGTGTTGATTTTGATCTTTTCAAGACATTCGTTTGCGTTCGAAGCCTGCTCGATTTCATAACCTTCATCTGAAAGTTCTTCAGAGATCAGAAACCGCATATTGTCTTCATCTTCAACGATCAGTATTCTGTGCTTATCCACAATTATTCCTCCCGTCATGACAGATGAATGGGTATCTCGATGATAAATACCGTGTATTCTCTGTCTTGTCTGACTTCCCTTTCTATTGTTAAACTGCCGTTATGTTCCTCTTCTATTATTTTCTTGGTGATGGGCAATCCCAAACCGGTTCCAGAAACCTTTGTCGTAAAAAACGGCGAAAAGATCTTTTCCTCGGTTTCTTTATCCAAGAGTTCCCCATCGTTCAAGAATTTAATTTTTATCGATTCGCCAGTTCGTTCGGTTGCAATTTCAATGTATTCATTGCTGGCATCGATTGCGTTTTGAATGAGATTGATCATGGCTTGTTTGATTCGACTCACGTCCACCATCACATCCACAGGATAGACGATCTTTTTCAGGCGTATGCCCTTGGAGTCCATTTTTTCTTCGTACAATACCATCAAATCTTCTATAACCTTATCAATTTGGACGATATCAAATTCCAATCGTTTCAACGGACGGCTGAACTCCAGTATCTCTTCGACGATCTTTTCCAACCGTTTCACTTCGCCTTCGATAATGCCCAAATACTTGATGGTCTTTTCCTTGTCGCCTTCTTCAAATGATTTGGACATCCTCTGTGTAAATCCCCCAATAACGGAAAGGGGATTTCTGATTTCGTGCGCCACTCTGGCCGACATCTCCCCAAGTGTGGACAATTTTTCGCGTCGTCTGATCTCGTTTTCCATCAGTTTTTTTTGTGTGACGTTGTCGAACATGATGATGATACCCTCGATTCTCTCCGAATCAGTGTAGCGCAGCGGGGTGAATTTAATGTCGAAAAAGGTTGCTTCACCTTTTAATTTCATTTCGTATTCGGTTAAAACGATGGAATCCTTTGTTTCATATACCTTTTCAGCTACGTTTTCCAAATCCTCAAATCCATGTTCGATATTGTCAAAACTCAAACCCAGCACTTCATCCTTACGGTGTTTGAACATGAATTCTGCCCGCCGGTTCCATTCTCTTATCTTATCTTCACGGTCCAAAACCACAATGGCCACATCCAAACTCTCCAAAATACTGGTGGTGAATTCTTTGTGATAATTCAGGAGAGAACTTTGTCTTTCGAGTGACATGGTTTTGGATTTCAACTCTTCGTAATTTTGGACGTTCTCAATGGCTAATCCCGCATTATCGGCAAATATTTTTAGCACATCGATTAAATTGACGGAAATTTCCTTGCCTGAGAACCGGTTGTCCAAGATCAAAACCCCGACGGTTTCAAATCGGCCAACCAAAGGAACAACAACAAACTCTTCTGTTCCCAGTAATGCCGCCAATTCTCTATATTCATTACCCCATTCTTCCACAATTTCGGGGATGACTTTGACGATCTTCTTTCTTGCCACCACCTTTTCAAAGACGATATGGCTCTTATAAGGGAAAACCCGGTTTCTGATGGTATGATCTGCAAAATCATCGATGTCCATGGTTAGGGCCTTTTCCCGCAGATACTGGGTAAAATTGCCCAATCCGTAACGTTGATTGGATGTGGTGCTGATATTGGCTGCCAATTCGTCCTGGCTCATGATCCCCATCCAGTATTTGGCAACCAGTGTTTGATTTCGGTCATTTTTATTCAAAAACAACGCTCTGTCAAATCCCAGACCCCTTTGAGAGGTAATACCCAGCAACATGATACTTTGAATATTTTTCACATCGTAGCTCTCACGCATCGCCCGATTGATGTAAGTCATGTTCTTTAGCCACTGGACCTGCTCTTTTTGTTGTGCCAACAGCCTTTCATTAGCCAGGGTCAGCGCCCGGAATTTCTTGTTTTCCCTGGACAGTTCTGACAGGTATTTTAATTTTGAAACCCCCAGAGAAATCCTGGAGGCAATGTCCTCCAAAAGAGCCAAATCAATCTCGTCAAAGTGCTTATAGGGTCTGTAAAGAGGCTGGTCCTTTCGGTTGATCAGGATGATGACCCCGTAGATGTCATTGTCATGATACAAAGGTGCGGCAATCGCCGATTTGATGTCAACATCCAACATATCCAGCGCTGCCCGAGGGTCCTTTTTAGCTGAGATGGACAGAACAGGTTCCCTGTTATCGAAACACCATCCCACCATTCCGTGATTGACCGGGATGGTTTCCCGAAGGATCTGCTCTTTTTTGATACCGTACCAATAACTGATTTCCAATTCTTCGTTTTCGTTTTTAAGCCAAATCGAGGCATTTTCAACGTTTAGCATGGAACATGTCATGTTCATCGATTCCTGGTAGAGGGTTTCTTCGTCCCTTGATTGATTGACCAGTTCATGTAATCGAGTCAGCGAGAGCAATTTCCCTGTGTTTTCTTTAAAAAGACGATTTTCAATGGACAATCTGACCACTTTTCCGATGGAACGCAACAGTTCAGTCAGATTGTTCAGATTAAGGGATTCAACCTCATCATCGTAGCCGAACACGATCATGCCGACAAATTGATGATTGTCGATGATGGGAAACAACGACAATTTCGTGGAATGGATAAATGTAAAAACAGGGTGGCCCGCTTCGTTTATTATTTTTACAATGTTTCCACGTTTCAAGCGCTGATAATTGGGTATGTCAATTACCTTGATTTTGAAAACCTTGACCAGCGTTTTATCGAGTGTAGAAATGCCGAAAAGCCGAAAGGCTTGTTTTTCGTTTTCAAAAATGAAAACAGCGCATTCATTGGCTGAAAAATGATATGATAGTTCTTCAGCCAGTTCGTTAACCCCTTCATCTGAGTTTACGATATCTAAGTTTATTAATGTTTTAAACAATCTCAACTGATCACTCATATACAGACTCCCATCGATGCTTTATCCCTGCATCATCGTATTCGCTCAAATCGAATCAGATGATTTGATAAAAAGAGGGATTTGGCTAATGGAATTATATCATAACCAGGGGGTGGTTCTGGATGATATGCAAATAATTTCAAATTCTTTCGCCTCGCATGGAACCCTCAAAACTTTTATGAGAAGCGATGTTTAAGAGAAAGAAAGAAACAAAATGCAGGTAACACCACTTCAAAGGCCTTTACAAAGAATAAAGAGGAAAAACAAAAAATCCCCCCCCTCGACAATGGCCTTCATTTTTGTTATCATATAATCGAATAAGGTTAAAAATCAATGGGCGTTAACATAATTAGGAGGGATGGTAAATGATTAAAAAGAATTACATTCTTGCACCAGGACCAACACCCGTACCAACAGAAGTTTTATTGGCGGGAGCACAGGAAACGATTCATCACAGAACACCGCAATTCCTTAACATCCAGAAAGAAACCCTGGAAAAGGCGAGAATGCTTTTTCAAACCAAAAACAACGTTTTTGCATTAGTTTCCACCGGAACCGGTGCAATGGAAGCAGCCGTTGCCAGTACAATAGCCAAAGGCGACAAAGTCATCGTCGTTGACGGCGGAAAATTTGGAGAAAGATGGGGAGATCTTTGTAAAGCGTTTGAAGCGGAAATTGATTTGATTAAATTGGATTGGGGTGATTACGTCACACCTGAACAGATTAAGGCAGCTCTTGACAAGAATCCGGATACGGTAGCGGTTTTTGCGACCCACAGTGAAACCTCCACCGGAACGGTCAACCCTATCGAAGAAATTGCCGCCGTTGTTAAAGACTACAAAGCCTTGATGGTGGTTGACTCTGTCAGCGGATTATTGGCAGAACCCCTCAAAATGGACGAATGGCATGTGGATATTGTTGCAACCGGTCTTCAAAAAGGCGTCATGCTTCCTCCAGGACTGGCACTTGTTGCTTTAAGCGACAAAGCCATTGCCAGAGTTAATGAATGTCCCAACAAAAACCGGTATTATTTCGATCTGAAACAATATATTAAAAAGTATCCGGATTCCCCTTACACGGCAGGAGTCAATTCCATTTACCAGCTTCATGCCGCATTGAAAATGATTGAAGAAGAGGGGATGGAAGCGGTTTGGGACAGACACCGAATTCTCGCAGATGCGACGAGAGCCGGCGTAAAGGCTATGGGCCTGGAACTGCTTTCCAAAAAACCCGGCAACGTGACAACAGCCGTGCTTTCTCCAATCGACACGGGTAAACTCACTAAACTGATGCGTGACAAATATGGGGTCACCATGGCAGGCGGACAAGACCATTACAAAGGCAAGATATTCAGAATGGCTCATTTAGGTTACATGAGCAAATTTGATACGATCATCGGGTTGGCCGCATTGGAAATGGCCTTCAACGAACTCGGACACAAAGTCGAACTGGGTGTAGGCGTTAAGGCAGCTGAAGAGGTCTTTTTGAGAGAAGGTGTTTGATGTGGCGTTCAAAATCCATGTCAACGATCCCTTAGATGCCAATGCCATGAAGGCACTGCAATCCTATGAAAAGGCGGAAGTGACAGCCGAACACTTTGATCAGGATGAATTGGCCAAGAGAATCCTCCCTTATGATATTTTAGTAGTCAGAAGCGCCACAAAGGCTACCAAAGAGATCATCGAAGCGGGAAAAAATCTAAAAGTCATCGCAAGAGCAGGTACCGGTTTGGATAACGTGGATCTTGAAGCAGCCAAAAATGCGGGAATCAAAGTCATCAATACCCCCGGAGCCAACTCAGTCAGCGTTGCCGAATTAACTATCGGGCTTATGCTTGGCCTTTTTAGAGAGATCCCCAGAGGTACAAATGGTATGAAAGAGGGGCTTTGGGAAAAGAAAAAGATGAAGGGCTACGAACTTTATAAAAAGACCGTCGGGGTCATCGGCTTCGGAACCATCGGCAGACAAGTTGCAGAAAGACTGCTGGCTTTTGGATGTAAGATCCTGGCTTATGATGTCGTTCAAAACAGCGGCGGATTGGATGTCCAATTTGCCCAATTGGATGAAATCTATAAAAATGCCGATATCATCACCATTCATACCCCTCTTTTGCCGGAAACCAAAGGGCTGATCAATGAAGGGGCGTTTGAACAGATGAAAAAGGGTGTCTTCATCATTGATGCTGCCAGAGGCGGCATATTAGACGAACAGTCACTGTGTGACAACCTTGAAAGCGGAAAAGTTGCAGGAGCTGCCTTGGATGTCTTTGCAGTGGAACCCCCAACCGATGAACTGAGAAAGAAACTAATCGCTTTTGACAACGTTGTTTGCACCCCTCATATCGGTGCTTCCACTTATGAAGCCCAGGAAAGAGTGGGAGAGCAAATTGTCGAAAACCTCATCAACACGTTAGAATCGATGTAATCAAGATTAGTAATCAACAATAGATCAATAAAAAGGCACTCTTTGAGTGCCTTTTTTTGTCAATTCATCCTTTAAAATAATCACAAAATATTTAGAGAAAGCGACGATAACAAGCTCAAATATAATACTCTTATGTTAAATGGCAAATGTGGCGAGGTTCGAAGAATTTACATTGGTAACAGAAGATTCAGCGATCGAGGCTATTTATAAGGTATGTCAGTATGTTATAATCTTTTAATTCAAAACCGAAAGACTGTTCAGCATCAAATCATGACAACCATCATTTAAAACGGAGGTGTAACAATGAAAAAAGTATTATCATTGGTTATTTGTTTCTCCCTGTTTTTCTCGGTGCTTTTCGGACAAATTTCCGAAGAGATTGCAGTTCCTTATGTTGAAAGTAAAGGGATCATCAGTGAATGCACGGATGAGCCACTGACGTATGACAGCTTTTACAAAGCCGTTCAGTCGGCTTTCCCTGGAGCCGAGATTGCTTTCGAGCCGAGTACCGCTCAAGTACTCCGAAAGGATTTTATCGTCAACTTGGTAACGATCCTTGGTTTGGAAGATGAAGCGATGTCCTTTGAAGGTGTTTACACATGGGCAAATGATGAGCGAGCGATTCCCGAGGCTTTTTTGCCTTATTTTACCTTGGCCTATCAGAGTGACAGACAATTACTGGATTATCGTTATGGTCAACTGGCAGCACCGTTTAAAGCGATTACAGAGATCGAAGCCGCAAGAGCTATTTACTCTGCTCTTTTCCCCCCAGAGCAAGGCGGACAGGTCGTGACGGCAGTAACAGCGGATCCTCCTGGGTTCAATACCCTTTTCACATCTTCGGGTTTGACGTGGACGCTTTGCAATATTTTGGGTGACGGCTATTTGGGAACCAACGAAGATGGGTTCTACATTCCCAGAATGGTGACAGAGATTCCTACAGTTGAAAATGGTTTGATCCAAATGCTTGACAACGGTGGAATGGCCATTACCTACAATATAAGAAAAGGAATGAAATGGCACGACGGTGTTGAAATTACCGCTTATGACGCTGCTTTCCAATGGGAAGTCATGGTTTCGGATGCACCGGTTACCTCCAACTATTACGAGGGAATGGTTCAAAAAGTTGAAATCAACGATGATTACAGCTTTACCATCTATTTCGATCAACCCATGGCAGACGGTAAATTCGGATCATCCGTTTACGGTTATTACTTTGGATGGTTCCAATTGCCCGAACACGTTTACAGAGAAGGATTTGAAGAGGCCAAAGCTTCCGGAAAATGGGATGCCTTCGCCAATGATATTACCAGGAATCCCGTGCTATCAGGCCCTTACAAGTTAAAAGAATACAAAGAAGGCCAGCACGTTGTTCTTGAGGCCTTTGATGAATATTATATGGGAAGACCCAACATCGATACGATAATCTTCAGAATTATCCCCGATTCTGATTCCATCTTCGCTTCTACCTTAAATGGGGAAATCGATGTGGGAAGATACACTCTGGACCTGAAACAGAGTCTGCAGCTGAGAAATCAGAAATCAGACCTATACAACGTATTTCTGACGCCCAATGTCGCTTATCAGTGTATCGACTTGAACTTCAGAGATCCAAAAGACCTCTCAAAACCCAATCCCCTTTTTGGTGATATTCGAACCAGACAGGCATTCCTTCATGGGTTGAACAGAGAACAAATCAACAACATCGTTTTCCAAGGGGAAGCCGAGATTGTTGATACATGGATTACCGAGCTTCACATGATGCGGGAGGCATTGAAAGATCCTGCAGTCAAGCATTACGAGTACAACCCGGCCAAGGCGAAACAATTGATGGAAGAAGCGGGCTGGAAGCTGAATAAGCAGGGTTATTACGAAAAAGACGGGCTGGTCTTTGAATTCAACCTCATCGGTGGGGCAGGAAGTACGATGACTGAAACCCTGTCACAGCTTATACAGGGAATGCTGAAGGCAATCGGGATGAAAGTCAATATCGATTTGAAACCGGCTCTGGTACTATGGACAGAAGTAATGCCTTATGGTAATTTTGATGCCCTGCTCACTGGCTGGGGTTATGGTATAAACGACGAAGCCTCCAACTACTGGGGTTCAAACAGTATTCCCAGCGAAGCAAACGGGTTCGGAGGAACCAATTACACAGGATGGGCCAACGAAAGGAATGATGAAATCCTGGATGAATTGACACGAACCATGGCAGCTGATAAAAAATTGGAGCTTTATACCGAACATTTCAAAATCTGGACAGAGGAATTACCGGTTATCCCTCTAATGGCAGATCCTACACCGCATTTTGCAAAAAAATACATCAGAAGCTTCAGTTCCACATACGATGGCGGATTAGGCTGGGTTATTCAGAACTGGTATATCGAAAAATAATACTTTCTTTTTTAGGCGGCCGATTCAGGCCGCCTGTTCTAATTTGAATGAAAAGGGTGATAATGATGGATTTTCAATATCTTATCAAAGATATTCCGGACTATCAATATTTTTATACCGTAGATGAAATGGACAAGCGCTCCAAAGCGTTAGCTGAAAAGTATCCTGAACAGGTCAAATGTTATAAAGCGGGAGAATCGAGAAACGGACACGATATCAACGTACTGGAAATTGGAAAGGGTTCAAAAAACGCCTTGCTTTTTGGATGTCCCCATCCAAATGAACCCATTGGCGCCATGATGCTGGATTTTCTTTCTGAGCGATTGGCCTCAGATGAAGCGTTAAGAGAAAAATTTGATTATACCTGGCATTTGATCAAAGTCATCGATATTGACGGCACGAAATTAAACGAGGGTTGGTTTAAAGACAGCAAGTCCATTAAAAACTACGCTCAGGGCTTTTACCGCCCGCCGGGACATGAGCAGATTGAATGGACCTTTCCGATCGATTATAAAACGCTGCATTTCGATCGCCCTTTGCCTGAAACCCAAGTGCTCATGAAACTGATTGAAGAAAAGAAGCCCGAGTTCATGTTCTCGTTGCATAATTCAGGATTTGGAGGGGTTTATTATTACATCACGGAAAATGCCCCCGAGTTGTACCCGGTTTTCAAAGCACTTCCCAAACTGGTCAATCTACCGCTTTCTCTTGGAGAACCGGAAGCGCCTTATTTGGAAGCGTATGCACCGGCTGTTTACAATCTGTCTTCCATTACACAGGAGTATGACTATATTGAAAAAAACAGCGATATGGATCCAGCCCAAATCATCACAGCCGGAACCTGTTCGGATGAGTATGCTGCAAAAGTAGCCGGTACTTTCACTCTGGTTTGTGAAATGCCTTATTATTACGACTCCAGGATTGAGGATTTGTCCGATTCAGATATATCAAGAAGGGAAGCCCGGTTGTATAATGTAAAAAAATCTTTAGAAAGCAGCCAAAAACTACAGGCGATACTTGATTCGATTGAAGAAGAAATCCCCAATAAGCAGGATTCTCCTTTTTATCGAGCGGTTTCTCACAGTTTAAAAACAACGGTGCCGTATTTGAAGGCAGAAGAAAAAGAGATTATGACCAACCCTGACATGGAAAGAACAGCGAAGGTTTCCGAGGTCTTTGACAACAAAATCGTTTCCCAGTTCTATCAGGGGTTGATGTTGGGGATGTTCAGAAGACTGCTTCATGAAAGTGCCCAAGGCGGGTCAAGCCTGCTCATAGAAAAAAGAGATGAGGTGGACAAGCTGTTCGACCAGCATTTTGAATCGCTGGAAAAGCAGTTGAATTACAAACCCATCCCGATCAAGGATCTGGTTACCGTCCAACTGCTGGCAGGACTGTCAACAGCGGATTATGTGCAAAGGAAAGGGAAAAAATAATCACTGAAGGGGAAATACTATGAAAAGTTATTTTTTAAAGCGAACCCTTGAACTGATACCGATTTTTTTCGTGATCTCATTTATCATCTTCATGCTTTTGAACGCCATGCCCGGAGACCCCCTGTTGCAAATGAGGATGGATAACCCACGGGCTTTTGCCCAAGATCCTGAAAGACTGGCAGAATTACGTGAATACTATCGTTTGGATGATCCATTAATTGTCAAATATTTCGATTGGTTGAAAAATATCTTTGTTGGTGATCTGGGTTTTTCAAGTCAGTATAAGATACCGGTTTCTGAACTGATCTTTTCAAGGCTGCCCAACACATTGCTGTTGACCGTTACCGCATGGATTATCGGATTGGTTTTGGCCTTGCCTATTGGTATATATGCAGCGGTCAGGAAATATTCCGTCTTTGACTATTCCACCACCATCTTCGCCTTTGTGGGGATTTCATTGCCTGCATTCTGGTTTGCACTGATGGCCATCATCCTATTTGGTGTGATCCTGCAATGGCTGCCTATTTCAGGAATTGAAACCTATGGGGTTACGGGGTTCTGGAATGTCTTTGTGGATAAACTCCAGCACTTGATTATGCCGGCTATTGTTTTGGGATTTGTACAGGTGGCATTTTGGGTCAGGTATATTCGTGCAGCGCTATTGGAGGTTTTGGACCAGGATTATATACGAACGGCGTATGCGAAAGGCGCAAAGGAAACCAGGGTGATTATGCGGCATGCTTTGAGAAATGCCATGATCCCCATCATCACCATTATTGCATTGGATATCCCGTATTTTTTCGGCGGGGCGCTGATTGTAGAAACGGTTTTTGCCTGGCCGGGTATGGGAAGACTCATGTACAATGCCGTATTGGCAAGCGATTACAATCTGGCCATCAACTGCCTGATGTTTTTAGCCATCATCACGTTGTTGTCAAATCTACTGGCTGATGTATTGTACGTTGTGGTTGATCCCAGGATCAAATTAGATGAAAGAAAGAGGGGGTGAAGAAAATGGCTTTTTCATTGAAGAAAAAATATGATGATTTGGAACAGGAGATTTCAGGGCTTCCGGTAGGATCGTATAATCAGCTGGTCTTCAAAAAGTTTCTCAAACACAAACTGGCATGTCTGGGTGCTGTTGTTCTGATCACACTGATCATCTTTACTTTTGTCGGTCCGTTGTTTGTCGATACTGCTTATGATGACATGGATTTTTCAGCCATTTTTGCACCGCCGCTTTCTGAAAATCATTTTCTGGGAACTGACGAAATCGGCCACGATGTTTTCGTGAGAATCATGTACGGTGGCAGGATATCGCTATTGGTTGGTATTATCTCATCGGTTGTTTCCACACTCATCGGCCTGATCATCGGATTGCTGTCGGGTTTTTTGGGAGGTATTTGGGATAAGCTGTTGATGAGGTTTGTGGATATTATGTTGTCCATTCCGCTGTTTCCCGTTCTATTGATTCTCAGTCTCGTTTTTGGATCGGGTGTCTTCAGCATTATCATGGTGTTAACGGTCTTCGGATGGATGCGTGTTACCCGATTGGTCCGGGGAATGACGTTGTCATTACGTGAAAGCGAATATGTCATGGCTTCCAAAACCATGGGGCAGAATCAACTGATGATCATCTTAAAGCACATCTTGCCCAACGTGATTCCCATTGTCATCGTGACGACAACACTGAATCTGTCCTTTGCCATTCTCTCTGAATCCTCACTGAGTTATCTTGGATTGGGCATTCAGCCCCCCATGCCCTCATGGGGGAATATGCTGCAAGGTTCCATGTCGTATATTCTCGGGACCAGTACCGGACAAAATCCATGGTGGTTAACCTTCTTTCCGGGCTTTTTCATCTTCATCACCGTTTTAAATGTGAATTTTCTCGGAGACGGCCTGAGAGATGCGTTAGATCCCAAATTCGTAAGTGAGTCGTGATTGTATGGAAAATATATTAACCGTAAAAGATCTATCCATCAGCTTTAAAACCGAGTTTGGCTTGGTGAACCCGGTTCAAGGGGTATCCTTTGATGTGAAACAAAATGAAACCTTGGGAATCGTGGGCGAATCCGGTTGCGGAAAAAGTATTACCGCCTATTCAGTGATTCGTCTACTGCCAAACAATGCCATCCTGGGTAAGAACACACAGATCTGTTTTGAAGGGGAGAATCTTTTAAACCGTTCTAAACAAGATTTGGCCAAAATCAGGGGAAACCGGATATCCATGATCTTTCAAGAACCCATGACCTCTTTGAATCCCATTTATACCGTTGGCTGGCAGTTGGCGGAAGCCTTCACCCTTCACCGAGAAATGAGTGAAGAAGAGGTGAAAAGGGAGTCCATCGAATTGCTGGTAAAAGTCAGGATTCCTGAGCCCGAGAAACGACTCAAAGAGTATCCTCATCAATTATCCGGGGGGATGCGTCAGAGGGTGATGATTGCCATGGCATTGGCGTGTTCGCCCAAATTGCTGATTGCGGATGAACCAACAACGGCTTTGGATGTGACGACTCAGGCTCAGATTTTGGAACTGATCAACGGCTTGAAGCGTGACATGGACGCTTCCATCATTATGATCACCCATGATTTGGGGGTCATTGCAGAGATGTGCGATCGGGTTTTGGTCATGTATGCCGGAAACATCGTCGAATCGGCTCAGGTATTTGAATTGTTTGACCATCCCAGACATCCGTATACACGAGGGTTGCTCTCTTCCATTCCCAATGTGGAAATCGATAAATCCAGTCAAAAGCGCCTCAGTACCATTAAGGGGTTTGTGCCTCATCCGGCGAATTTCCCCAAAGGGTGCCGTTTTCATCCCAGATGTCCCCATGCCTTTGAACGCTGCATACAAGAAAATCCATTGCTGCTTCCGATCAAAGGCCAATCCGATCATTTTTCAAGATGCTGGCTGGAAGAAGGGACTGATCGAACATGATGAAAAACGCATCACATATGTGTGAAATTGTCAATTTAAGTAAATGGTTTTCCAAAACCACCGGTTTAATCCATAAAAGGACTTCTCATTTGAAGGCAGTGGATCAATGCAATCTATCCATTAAAAGAGGAGAGACGTTGGGATTAGTAGGAGAATCCGGTTGCGGGAAAACCACCTTTGGAAGAACATTGGTAAGGATTTACAACCCAACCGAAGGAAAATTCTTCTATTCTCCCGATCCTTCCGCTTTGCCGGTGGATATCTTTTCACTCAAAGGACAAGAACTGAAACAATACCGAAAAAAGATACAAATGATCTATCAGGATCCTTATGGTTCTCTCAATCCGAGGATGAACATTGAAAACATCATCATGGAAGGACTGAAAGTCCACTCTATTGGTGAAAATAGAGCTGAAAAGCGTGATATGATTGCCACTGTCCTGGAAAAAGTAGGATTACGTTCGGAATACATGCGTCGCTATCCCCATGAATTCTCGGGCGGCCAGCGTCAGCGTATCGGCATTGCACGCTCTCTGGTGGTTAACCCCGATTTCATTATTTGCGATGAACCGGTTTCAGCTTTGGATGTCTCCGTTCAGGCTCAGGTCATCAACATCCTGGAAGACTTGAAGACAGACTTTAACCTGACCTATCTGTTTATCGCCCATGATTTAAGTGTGGTCAAGCATATATCGGACCGGATCGCCGTGATGTATTTGGGTAAAATCATCGAATTGACTGAAACAGATGCCCTGTTCAATCATCCGTTGCATCCTTATTCTAAAGGATTGCTGGATTCCATCCCCATTCCCAATCCCCACAAACGAAAAAGCGACAAACAACTTTTACAAGGGGATGTTCCCTCACCGGTTGATCCGCCGCAAGCATGCCGTTTTGTTTCAAGGTGTCCCAAAGCCTTTGACAGATGCCATCAGGAGATCCCGCAGTTAAAAGAGATTGAACCGGGCCATGAAGTCGCCTGTTTTCTCTACGAATAAGAAAAAGCCCCCTTTTCAGGGGGCTTTTTCTTATTCACTGCATTTACAACAACTCTTAAACATCTCATTCTTGGCTTTCAGAAAGGAAGATAATCCATTGGTTTGAGTTTTTTCATTAGGAACAGGACCCGATGCAGTAATGGTGCATTATTGATATTTTAAACGAAACGCCAGGCCAACCAAACCCGGTCCCACATGAACCAGCATAGACGGAACAATCTTTCCCTCCAGGATGTGTTTAACTCCTTTAGACATTAGTAGGGATTCCAGCTCCTTGGCGAATTGAACCGTCTGATCGGACGTTCCGCTGGTGTAAATCGCTGCCTGCTCTATTTGTCTGCCTTGAGTTACTCTTTCGAAAATCTCTTTCATCTTGCTGACGGATTTTTTCATTCCCCTGGCTTTGGCTGCCGTATGATAAACCCCATCGTTACCCACTTCAATAATCGGTTTAAGGTTCAACACCTCTCCGATTGTACCGCTGACCTTTCCGATTCTGCCACCGGCTTTAAGATATTTTAAGGTGGGAATGACATAATAAACGTAAAGATCCTGCGGTACGTACTTTCTGAGTTCCGTGATGATATCATCAAAAGGAATATCCTGTTGCCGGAGTTGGACTGCTTTACTCATCAATAAGCCGGATCCGATGGAAATGCTGAGCGTGTCGATGACTTCTATTGACAATGTCTGATCCGCCGCCATCAGCTCGGCTGCCACCACTTGAAAAACACTGTGGGTATTGCTGATGTTGTTGGAGACGTTGATGGCGATGATCTGCTTCAAACCTTTCTTTAAAAGGTGTTCAAACCCTTCCTTAACATCGCTATAGGGAGTTCCGGTTGTCTTTGCAAAATCGGTTTGCATGAACTCCAGACATCTTTGCTCATTTATTTCAATGGCATCTTTAAATTCTTCGTTTCCAAGGATCACCTTTAAAGGAACGACCTCAATGCCTTCTTGTTTAATCATTTCCAATGGAACATCACTCGCTGAATCAGTGATTAATCCAATCATCTGAAAAAACCTCCTCGTTAAGATTCTTTTTCATAGCTATAGTATACATCAAAGCAGGTCTTTTTCTTTCATCCTGCCCGATTGAAACCAATAAGATGCCGGATGAAAAAGAGAAAAAGCCACGGTTTTTACCCCGTGGCTTTTAGATTATTCAACTGACTTTATTTAATCTTCGTAATCAGTGATCCATCCGTCCAGATCGTACATCACTGCCGGAATATTGATCAGGAGTTTTACCTGGGCATGTTCAACCGTGTAGGAGACTTCTTTTGATTCAAGAACTGTTTCATTCTCATCCATGATTTCGATGTACAGCGTGTGCCTTAAATCCGTCACAACACCACTGTCCATACCCGTATGGCCATCTCCCGGTTTTTTGATCTCCAGTGATTTACTCCTATCCAAAATAACCCTCACAAATTCATATGGTTCATAGGTCTTACCATCTGCTGTAAAGGGTTTGTTCTCCACATAAATGGTTTTTTGGTTGTTTGCTACCCAGCCCTCAGCATCATTCATAAAAGCAGGTATGTTTAACAACAACTCAGCTTCTGAATTCTTGACTGAAAACTTCGCTTCTTTCTTTTCAATAACCTGATCATCATCATCCAGGATTTCAACCAGAATACTGTGGTTAAGACCTGTTGTGGATACTTTCGACCTTCCAAGACTTCGACCTTTAGGCTTTTTAATCTCAACGGGTTCTCCTCCGTCAAGGGTTACCCGAACAATTTCATAGGGTTCATACACCTTTTCACCACTGATAAAGGTGTTGTTTTCGACGAAAATAACATGTTCTTTCCCGATGATATAAAGAAAGACAGCCAAAACAATCAAAATGATAATTAAACTGCTTTTTAATATCCAACCTTTCATTCAAACCACAACCTTACTCTGAAGTGCCTGCGGCATCCGCATCGACTCTTAAAGACCGTCTGGCAAATTCAGCTTCTTTGTTTTTTCTCCAGGCATGGAGTGCCAATGCGATTGCTATGATGGCATAGGAAACAAACACCCGGAAGTATTCACCGATTTGTGCCTCTCCCATCAGGGTCTTTCCAGCTCGAGGAGCGACGACAAACATGATGTGGAACAGAATGATACCCACAAAAGCGTTTTTGATACTGGCCTTGGCAACTGAAGCACCACCAACCAGCAACGCCGCAATGGAAAACATCCCGATCTGCTCATGACTGTTGTAGGTATTCATGGTTCCGATGTTTTGCAGGAAAATGATCTGACCGATACAGGCCAAAACAGTCGAAATAACGATTGCAAGAATTCTGGTTCTTTCAACGGGTATTCCGGCGTTTCTGGCAACTTCCATGTTCTGACCGACAGCCCGCATATCCTGTCCCAATTTCGTTTTCCTGAACCAAATGATAAACACGCATAAGATGGCAACGAGAATAAAGGTCATCACCGGGATTTCGATCCCGTTGATCTCCAAAGGTATTAAACGGTCCACCGATTTACGCAGGTTTACCAGGTCAATGGCGTTTCTGATTCCATATCCCCTGGGGAGGACAATTTGACTGTTAGAAATGGGAATAATAGACCCCATGCTGTATAAAACAATGAGCTGGTACACCCCGTTGATGAAAAAGCCAAGGATATAGGATGTGACCATTTCACGTCCCTTTGCATGGTTTAAAGCAATCCCTGCCATCCAGCCCAAGAATATGGCCAAAGGCATGGAGATAATGATAGCCAGGAAAAAGGCCGGGATCCCCATAACATTCCAGTCCATAACAAAAATGAGCCCAATTTGACCCGCCATAGCGCCCAAGACAATACCAAAGTTCATCCCCATTCCGGCGATAACCGGAATCAAAAGGGCCAAAACCAGGAATGAATACCTGGCCAAACGGGTAATCATTTCAGCAATCAGATATTCCACTGAAAGGTCCGACATGGGAATAGCCAATACTGCAAACAGGATAAACAATAAAGGTACGGCGTTGTTGATAAAAAATCTCTGCACTTTATTTTTATTTTCTTGTGATTTTATGTTATTCATGCTTTCACCTTCGCACTCTTAATCGTGATCGTTCGGGTTAAGGCGTAAAGAATCAGCCCGTTGGACACGATAATTCGAATTGTTTCGGACATATCTGTTTGAATGATATTGTTGATAACGGAAGGTGTCATCGTCAAGATTCCTTGGAACAAGAAGGTTCCAACAATGACATTCATGATCGTTGCTTTATGAACCGATGCGCCTCCGAGGAGGATGCCTGCAACTGCCGGGAATGCCATCCAGAAAGGTCCAAGATAAAGCTGAATGAAACCAAAGGATTGCTCGTAAACGATAATTCCGACTGCACCAAGAACCGTGGATAAAACCACTGAAATGATACGCATTTTGTTCACATTGACACCTGAAGCCCTTGCGTATTCCGGATTCGATCCGGCAGCAGTCATTGCCGTTCCTGTCTTTGTGTGGAAGAATGCCCACACCAGTAAACACATCAGGGCAAAGAACAAGATCATGCCGGTTGGAAAGTAGAAATGTTCACCGATCTGTATGGTCCAGAAATCGTTTAAGGAATGGTACCAGAACTTTTCAACACTGATCGTTGTTCTGAGACCGGATCCCCCGTAAGCCCATATCATGTCCGGGCTTTTATAGGGCAACTTCAGCCAAGCCATGGACATTGCTGCTACGGATGAGAATCCGACATACAGTGCAATAGTCATTTCATCACCTTTAACACGATTAAGCAATACACCGTATAATAAACCCAGGCCTATGCCAAAGGGTACGGCAATGGCAACGGCGGATAAAAAACCACCGATTCCGGTCAATTGTAATTCCACACTGGTTACCGCACCCAGTAAACCGGCGATAATTCCCAGCGGAAGCCCGAAGTTCAAACCACAACCACCCTGAACCATTGGAACCATGGCAAGAACCAAAATACCCCACATGCCAAATCGAACGATAACATCGCTGATTGAGGTAAAGATGTTGACTTCAACAAACGGGGCAGTAATAAACAGTACCAATAAGAATAAACCGATTATCAGTCTTGGCCAACCGGCCGCTTCTATAAAGTCTTTAATTTTTTCCATCATAATTTATCTTCCATCCTCTCTGACCTGATCTGCTCATGCTTCCAGCATCAAAGCGCCGAATTCCTTAAGAGGAGCCGTTGGCGGTAGAATTCCGGCGATTTTACCTTCGGACACGATGGCCACTCTGTCGCTGATGCTTCTCAACTCTTCCAGTTCTGATGAGCATATAATAATGGTGATGCCGAATTTATCGTTATATTGATGCAATGTGTCGAGAACCAGTTGTTTTGCCCCAACGTCAATTCCACGAGTAGGTTCAGAAACAAACAACAAATCCGGTCTGACGGCGAATGCCTTGGCAAGGCAGACCTTCTGTTGGTTTCCGCCGGATAGTTCTTTCGCCAGCTGGCGAGAACTGGTGCACCTGATCTCCAGCAGGTCGATGTATTCCTGGGCAAGTTTAGCGATGGCTTTATCGTCTCGCCATTTGATCAGTCCACCGAGGAATCGTTTCAGGTATTTCTCCTGCGTCTGCATCACAGTAAAGGAGATATTCCAATCAATCGGTTCCTCTAAAAGCAATCCGACTTCCCTTCTGTCTTCTGAAACAAAAGCCATTCCAGAGTCCAGGGCAAATCTGGGGTCATTCAATTTGATCTTTTTGCCATGCAACTCAACCGTTCCACCAGCGGGATAGAGTCCCATGATCCCGTTGGGAATACCAAGCTTGCCTTGACCGGCGAGTCCGCCAATGCCAAAGATTTCCCCTTTTCTTATATCCAAATCAACGTTTACAACGTGTTCGCCGGGCATATCGACCCAGAGATTTCTCACCTTTAAAACGATCTCATTTTCATCGATGGTGTTTCTGGTTTTTTCTCTGGCCGGACCGCTTCCGATTTCTCTGCCCACCATCCATTCGCTTATTTGATCGGGATTAGTTTCCTTGGTGGGAACTTCTTTAACGAGTTTACCGTCCCTTAATACCACTAATTCATCACAGATCTGCATGATTTCTCTTAATCTGTGTGAGATAAAAATAACAGATATTCCCATGTCAGCCAGTCTTCTGACCACAGATAGCATGATCTCAGCTTCGCTTTCCGTTAACACGGCTGTTGGTTCATCGAGTATGAGCAGTTTTGTGTTTTCTCTATCTATTTCACGGGCTATTTCGGTAAATTGCTTATGAGCAACGGGCATCTCCGAAACCAAAGTTTTTGCATTCAAATCCACACCCACGGTGTCAATGGCCTTCTGAGACCTTGCTACCATCTCGTCCAGCTTCAGAGAACTCAATCTCTCACCAAACACATCAACCCAAAAGTTTCTTTTGGTTAATTCTCGATTCAACATGATATTTTCAGCGGCCTGGAATCCAGGAATCAGCATAAACTCCTGATGAACCATCCCGACTCCTGCATCCAATGCATCAAAGGGTGATTCAAAATTGCAAATTTGCCCGTCTAACTCGATCTCTCCTTGAAAACCGCCGGTTTCTTTTATCACAGTGGAACCGAATAGAATATTCATCAAAGTGGATTTTCCGGCACCGTTCTCACCTACAAGACCCAAGATATGGCCACGTTTCAGTTCTAAATCCACTCCGGTTAGCACCTGGTTACCGTAAAAATCCTTGTTAATATTTTTCATTTTCAATAAGATTTCTTCTGGCATCTTCTGTTCACCTCTAATTCCAAAACAAAGGGGAACATTACAGTTCCCCTTCGCTTTTAAATATAAGTATCGACGATTAGTCTATGTAGAAATATTTCTCAGGAACTGTTTCTTCCGTCATACCCAAGAAGCCACCGCTTGTGTAGGGGTTGAATACGTAAGTGTCCTGATAAATCAGAACAAAGTTTTCATGTTCGATACCATCGGCATCAACATAAAGACTTCCATTCCAACCTGCACCAGGAGTGTATTTCATCATGGCTTCCATTAAGTCATCAAAATCGGTGATCTCTGAATCGCCTTCGATAACTCTCTTAGCATGTTCGCCAAGACCCGCTGTACATGTGTAACCCAAAGAGTATGCCCATGTTCCCATTCTGTTGGCACCACCCTTTGCAATAACAGCTTCCTGTACCTTTGCAGTAATTGCCGGCCAGTCGCCTTTTTCGTTTTCAGTAATGGTTACACCAAGAGCGCCTGGGTATCCCATGGTTGGGGATGGCAGGTCAGCTTCGATGAAGTATCCGCCGAGTTCGGCGATTCTCTTGAGAAGAGGTTCTGTATGGGCATCGTTTGTACAGAAGAAAGCTGTACGTGGGCCATACTGTTCAAGCCATGCTGGAACCTTTTCGAGGATGAACTGCTGTGCACCGGCGATACCGATATCACTGGTTGGGTCTGGTGAACCCATGTCAACGAATTCAAGACCGAGATCGTTACAAGCTTCTCTCATGATGTCTCTTCTTCTGGAAAGCAGTTCATAACCCATATGTCTTGGGAATGAGATATGCATAAATGTGTCTGCACCCAGTCTCTTGGCAGCAAGAATGATTAAGTATCCTCTTGCCACGTTGTCCGGGTAAATTGCCAAGTCAAATGTTTCGATAACCATGTTGGGATCTTCGTGAGGATGTCCGAGAAGGAGAATGTCAGGTCTCATTTCTCTGACGGCTCTAAATGCTGCAACAGTTCCTGGAACTGCCTGGTTGACAACAATTGCTTTCATGAGTGGGTCGTCAGCGAGACCAACAATCTGAGCAATAGTGGTGTCGACTTCCTGCATGAAGTTGTCCGGGTAGGTAACATGCATGATGTAACCGCCATCTTCTACTGCACCGTATTCCTTAATGAGCTGTTCCGCACCTCTGAGGTCATCTTCACTCTGTGATACTGTTCCCGTTACAACTCCAATATGGAATGGAGCAGCTGCGAACAAAGCAACACTGAAAACAACTAACAACGATAGAATAAAAAGTTTCTTCACAAAAACCAGCCTCCTGTTGAGATTTATTTGCCTTTCTGGCAAAGATAAGATATTAATTTTTTTCGCTGAAAATACAATCATTAATTCATAAAAACAATGAAGCCAGGATAAGTGTGTGTTCGATTCGAATAAGTCATTTTTCAATGAAGATTATAACATTTTTATCAGAAAAAGCAAATGTTTTTGATTGTAGCACTCTTTGGGATACAAAAACTCATGAATCGTATTTATACCGGTTGAAAATTACAAAACAGAAAAAAACCAGTACATGCAATGAGTTGCACCATTGTGTGAAAAGATTTAAGAAAAAGGCAGTTTATTTGTGAAAGAGTTCAACAGCCTTTTTGGCAATCCTTTCCCCGAATATTTTTGCTCTTTCTTGCTGATCCTTGTCACCGTCCTGAATACACACCACACCAAAATGGGTGTAGGGGTTTCCTTCTGCCACGCCGGCGGAATATACCATCATCCCTTTTACCAATAAATGGCCGATGAGATTCATCAGACCAAAATCCGCACCGCCTCCTAAATAGTTTTCCGTTGCAAAAACCGCACCCATTTTTCCGGCCAGTTTGATCTTTAGTCCCTTGTCCAAAAAAGTCTTCATTTGCCATGAAAAACTTCCTAAATAAGTGGGTGTCCCAAAAATGACACAATCCGATGATCCCATGAAATCAAAGTCCGGCTCGTTAATGGATATCATCCGGGTTTCAACCCCATCGACCTTTTGTGCCCCCTGCTCGATCAGCCGAGCGACGCTTTGTGTGTTTCCCGAAATGCTATGATAGACTATAGAAAGCTTTATCTGTACCACATCCTTTCAATTTGATTGAGAAATTATATCATAATCTGTTAAACTCGGCCTTTTAGAAAATGATATGAGAAGGGATAATCACAAATGATGTTAAATATCAAAGATTCATTGAAATCAAGATGAGGAGTGAAGACGATGGAAAAGCGAATCAACGATCTAATCGCCAACATGACGTTGGAAGAAAAGGCTTCTTTGTGTTCAGGTGTTGGCGCCTGGCATACCAAAGCCATCGAAAGGCTCGACATACCGGCCATCATGATGTCCGATGGTCCTCATGGTTTGAGAAAAGTCATCGAAGACGATGAAAATGGAAACCAGACGCTGGAGTCAGTCTGCTTTCCCCCGGCGGTGAACCTGGCCAGCTCATGGGATAGAGACCTTGTTAAGCAAGTGGGTCAAATTCTTGGGGAAACATGCCAGGCAGAAGGTATATCGATCATTTTAGGGCCTGCTGCAAATATCAAACGTTCCCCATTATGCGGCAGGAATTTCGAATATTTTTCAGAAGACCCCTATCTTTCATCTGAAATGGCTAACGCACACATCACTGGGGTTCAAAGCCAAGGAGTCGGTACTTCTTTAAAACATTTCGCTGCGAACAATCAGGAACACATGAGAATGAGCATCAACGCACACATCGACGAAAGGACCTTAAGGGAAATCTATCTGAACAGTTTTGAGCGGTCCGTCAAAGAAGCAAAACCCTGGACACTCATGTGTGCCTACAACAAAATCAACGATATCTTTTGCTCTGAACATCAGGAGTTGCTAACCGGAATTCTAAGGGATGAATGGGGTTACGAAGGACTGGTAGTCTCAGACTGGGGAGCCGTCAACGAACGGGTGGATGCATTGCAAGCCGGATTGGAACTGGAAATGCCCTCTAGTGACGGGATAGGCGAAAAGAAAATCATCGAAGCCGTCAAAGCCGGCATCTTAAAGGAATCAACGCTTGACCATGCTGTCAGGATGATTCTAAATCTTGTGTTTAAGGCCCTTGAAAACAAGAGAACATTTCACGCTTATGACAAAAACCAAGATCATTCAAAAGCGCAAAAGGTTGCTGAAGAATCCATGGTTTTGTTGAGAAACAAAGACCACATCCTGCCGATTAAGGAATCAAAGAAGATCGCAGTCATTGGCGAATTTGCAAAGAAACCCCGTTATCAGGGCGGAGGCAGTTCTCACATCAAATCATTCAAGGTTGATACACCGCTTGATGAAATCAAGAAATTGGCAACAGATGCAGACGTTGAGTATGCTCAAGGCTATGACATCAACACGGATGAAATCGATAATACCTATATTGAAGAAGCAAAAGAAAAGGCACAGCAGAGTGAGCTAACCATCGTTTTTGCAGGGTTACCCGAACGATACGAATCCGAAGGCTACGACAGAACCCATTTGAAGCTGCCTCCCAATCACAATCGACTCATTGAAGAAGTGGCAAAAGTGCAGGAAAATATCATCGTTGTTCTATCAAATGGTTCTCCCGTGGAAATTCCATGGATCAATTCGGTAAAAGGGATCTTGGAAGCCTACCTGGGAGGACAAGGCATGGGGCGTGCCGTTGCCAATCTCATTTTTGGAAAATCCAACCCATGCGGAAAATTGGCTGAAACGTTCGCTGTTCGCCTCAACCACAACCCATCCTATTTAAATTTTCCCGGAGAAGGCGATCAAGTCCATTATGCCGAAGGGATTTTTGTGGGTTACCGCTATTACGAAAAAAAGGAAATCAATCCCCTGTTTCCCTTTGGGTTCGGCCTCAGTTATACGTCATTTGACTATTCGCAGCTCAGGGCAGACAAAACGGAGATAACAGATGAGGAAACCCTTCAAGTCTCCTTCAAAGTGAAAAACACCGGAAAGATGCAAGGAAAAGAAATCGTCCAACTTTACGTGGCCAAACCGGAAACAAAGATCATCAGACCCCTGAAAGAACTCAAAGGATTCGCAAAGGTTGAACTGGAGCCCGGCCAGGAAAAAGCTGTCACCATTGAACTCAACAAACGATCATTTGCCTACTACAACACCGCTATCAAAGATTGGCATGTGGAAAGCGGAGACTATCACATATTGATTGGCGCCTCATCAGCAGATATCCGACTTCAAACCACTGTCAGCGTCACCTCAACCGTCAAAATAAAACCGTTCTATCATAGAAATACCACCATTGGCGAACTCATGGAAGATCCCAAAGCGAAACCGGTTATCGAACAAATGGCTCAACAAATCACCAAAGGCATGGGATTATCGGACATTTCAAAAGAGAACCCGGCCATCGCCCTTAATATGGTGCGCTACCTGCCTTTGAGGGGTTTAATCAATTTCAGTAAAGGCGCGTTTACCGAGGCGATTCTTGAGGAGATTTTGGATAAACTCAATAGAAATTAACGTAGGGATTGTTGATAAACCTGTCTGTGTATTTTCAATAGTAGTCATAAACGCCTATTTAGGGCCTGCTGAATAACTCCAAAATTCCTCCCTTGGGGGAGGTGCGCCCGAAGGGGGCGGAGGGGGTTATTGACAAGCTAGCATTGGAGTTTCGAAGAACACTCCTGGGAATTTGCTCTCAAATTCCAAAACAGTGATGTTCCCGTTATAACGTTTAGACCCCCCCTGCCATAAATGGCCTGGCCTTGTGAAACAGGCCCTGAAGTTTTTGCTTCTCAAAAACTTCAAGGTGTGTATTC